>ENA-ORRO01000003-ORRO01000003.1-human-gut-metagenome-genome-assembly--contig:-NODE-3-length-295424-cov-15.513202_pt1 | contig 295424 bp, 304 predicted proteins | sample MGYA00242176_ERZ509136 | MGnify/ENA primary metagenome ERZ509136 (study PRJEB26280, sample SAMEA2338644) | human gut metagenome | biome: human gut; feature: human-associated habitat; material: faeces...
TTTGGATCTTTTTTATCTTTAAATTGAGAATATTCATACAATCCACAACCTATTACGCATTGCTCATATGTCTTTTTAAAAGTATTAAAAAGATTTTTATCTATCAAGTCTTTCTTTAATTTTGTTAAATTATATATCCAGTCATTGATAAATTTCGCCCTCTTTAAAGAAATACTATTTTCAGAATTTATTCTATAATTTATAAAATATTCATTTATACAATATATAGATTTAGCAGAATATAACGCAGTATAAGTGAAATTCAAATCATTTGTAGATTTTGTATAACTACATTTTAAATTAAATTTGTTTATGAAAGAAGTCTTAAACAATTTATTCCATATCGCAGGGTTAGTAATTTGAAATAACTTATCTGAATATTCTTCAGGTATGATTAACAATTCACAAAACTGCTTACAAACACCCTGCTTGCTAGTTACAACATGTTTTGTTTGATCAAATTCATTAAAACCGCAAATAACGACATCGCATTCTCGCTCTAAAGCTGCATTATACATTTTTTCATACATTGACAATTCAAACCAATCATCAGAATCTAATATACTTATATACTCACCTTTAGCAATTGCAATTCCAGCATTTCTAGCAATTCCAGCATATAAATTTTCTTGTTTTATAACAGTAATTCTACAATCTTTAGCCGCAAACTCTTTTAATATGTTCAAAGAATTATCTGTACTGCCATCATCCACACAAATAATTTCTATTTCATATAATGATTGATTTACAATACTATCTAAGCATTCTCTTAAATATTGTTCGGAATTATACACAGGAATAATTACACTAATCTTTGGAATAAAGTTTATATTATTAGAAATAATAATTTTGGCAATTGTATCATGAAAGTCGTCTGTATTTTTTACTTTGATTATTTTTTCTGCCATTTTTTCTTCTTAATACACTTATTTTTACAATCACTACTTCTTGTTTTTTTAAAAAGAAAGCTTTTATTTTTTAATTTTAACATAAAAATAAAAACTTTACCTTTCTGCACCACAATTTTCATTCAATTTTTACAAAGCAATTTTAATATTGAATATAATTTATCAATCAATACGACTATCAACAGAAATAGTATTGTTCAAAAAAATTACTCCAAATGATATTGAAGAATTTAAAAGCTACTTAAAAAATGAATGCAACTTGAAAAATTCTACAATAAATAGGTATCTTGAAATTATGAGTAAGATGTTTAATCTAGGAATTGATAATGAAATCATTACAAATAACCCTTTGGCTAAAATTACCAAACTACGAGAAGATAATTACAAAATAAGGTTTTTAACTATTAAAGAAGAACAAAAACTTTTTGCTGAAATAGAACGAAAGTATGAAGTATTTGATAGATACACTAAGCAGAAAAAGATAGTACAACCATATTTATTTTTAAAGCCAATAGTTATTACTGCCCTTCATACTGGAATGCGTAGAGGAGAAATTCTAAATTTAAAATGGGAAAACATTGATTTTGAATATGGTTTTATAGAACTTTTGAATACAAAATCTGGAAAAGCTAGAAAAATACCACTATCAGCCAAGTTACGTAATACATTGAGCAATATTCAAAGAATTTCTGATTATGTCTTTGTTAATCCACAAACATTTGAACCTTATGTTGATTTGAAAAAATCATTCAAAAAAGTTTTGGAAAAAGCTAATATAAAGAATTTTAGATTTCATGATTTACGTCATACTGTGGCTACAAGACTTGTAGAAAAAGGAGTTGATTTGGTTGTTGTTCAAGAAATCTTAGGTCATTCAAAATTAACAACAACACAACGATATGCACATCCTGTTCCTCAACGAAAATCAGAAGCAATCGAAATATTAAATAACTATCAATAAAAAAGTTAAAATTCAAAACTTATTTCCATGATAAAATTAGAAAAAAGGATTGGATATGGATATTTTAGTGATTGGAAATGGTTTTGATTTAGCTCATGGACTTAAAACAACTTACAAAGATTTTTTATTAGCCTGTCAAAATGACAAATTACCTGATAAATTTAAAGAATTTTGCCAAACTAATGTTTGGTTAAAACATTTTCTAACTAGGAACGTTAATTCTAATGAGGAATTTGGAGAAACTTGGATAGATCTAGAAGAAGAAATTTTTAAAGTTATTGAACATATAAATAAAGTTATATTTTGGAATATAGATAAACGGTACTATAATTGTAAGTCTTTAAATATCTTTAAAAAAGGTTTTTACTTTGACTTCTTTAATATAGTGGACAATTTACAAGATGGCAGATATCATCAAGATTTTGGTAAACAAGGTTATATTATATGCAATCCGAATTTAGAAAATCACAAAATTTATTTTAAAACTTCAAAAGGTTTAATAAACTTCCTATATGACCAATTAAGAGAGTTTACTTATGCTTTTGAACATTATTTAGATAAAATAGTTTTATCTAATTTGGATACCAAATCCAAATATACACTTTCATTGCAGAGTGGATGTAAAAGTCTATTTGTTTTGAGTTTTAACTATACTGATACTTGTGAAAGATTATACGGAAAAGATTTTGATATAAAGCCATATTACGTACATGGAAAGATTAATTGCAACAACGACACATGTAAATTAGTTTTAGGGACTCATAGTTTTGAAAATAAACCTCAAAACGGAAATCCAAGAAGTGCTATTCCTTATGAATTTAATGTTTTCAGAAAACATAATCAAAGACATAAATATGGAACAATAGAAGCATATCAAAAACTTTTAGATGAGTTACCAAAATCTGGGCAGCCTATTTTTCATGTGATTGGCCATTCTTTAGATGAAACAGATAAAAAAATTCTAAAGCATTTATTTATAACAAATAAAAATGCAATTATAAATGTTTATTATCATGATGAGGAAGCTCAAGAAAATTATATCAATAATATTACAGATATAATTGAAGAAGAGGAAGTTATGAGAAGAGTTAGGTTGATATATCAACACGATAAAACTAGGGGAATATTAAAGGAAAAGGTTAATGTTTAAGTTTTTAGTTGCATTTTTGCAATTACCCACGCATTACCCACAGAAAATTTGCATTAAAAAAGAGGGTGTCAAAACCCTCTAAATAAAATAGCAAGTGAGAGATTTTCCGACATCGTAGGCGAGCAACACGAGCCGTACGAGGGCGGATGCAAAGCTAACTCAGTTTGTTGCGATAGTCGGAGCAACAAACCAGTTCGTAATCTTCCTCTTTAAAGTCTTTAAATTAGTATAAAAAAATAGCAAGGGAGAGATTCGAACTCTCGACCTCACGGGTATGAGCCGTGCGCTCTCACCAGCTGAGCTACCTTGCCATAATTCTTTTATTCAATTTTGAAATTTATCAACTTTCGTCGACATTTTTTATTCTTACATAAAAGTTTTTAAATAGCAAGTCTTTTATTTTGGTTATTATTTACAACTTTTCTTGCCATCCCATGATAAATCGTCACAATGCAAATAATCCATATTCTCATTATATATAATCCACGCTGCACAACCATAACCGTTCAAAATATTCGTTTCGCCTTTATTACAATATTTATCCATTGTGAAAACTGTTTCATCTTTCGTTCCAGCAGGTAAAACTCCATATTTGGTAAAATAAAATATAAATACATCCTTACCTGTCGCATTAGGGGGTTTGGGACCATTTATGTCTACAAAAACTTCTCCACATATATGTTTTAAATTTTCACTTGTTCCTCGCACTCCATTGCATGTGGCATTAAACACAGTTGTTCCAACAATTACGGATCCATCAGCAAAAATCACCATCGGCTCAAAGTAATTAAATTTTGTTCCATCTAAAGAATATCTATCATATTGAACACAATCCCCTTTTGTTGCCGTACATCTTGAAGTTATTTTTAAGTTAGGGCTTAAAATATCCCAAACCTTATCTTTCATTTGCTTACTTATGGCTTGTTGATTTTCATCCGGATCATCGCTCATGCCGGCAACTTGCAATCCCCAGTCTTCAACTTCGCCATTTTGAACTTTTGCCATAGTAAAAGCTTGGTTCATTACGCTATTAAACTTTTTCAACTTAGAAATCGTTTCTTTTTCTTTAGTTTTTTGGATAAGTACTGGCATTGTCATTGCCGCAACAATTCCGATTATTCCGAGAGTGATTAAGACCTCAGCCAATGTAAAAGCTATTTTACGAGAATTGTTCCAACGGGCTACGTGCGTAGCACCCTCCGCCAATGTAAAGGCTGCTAGGCGGTTAATATGCGAAGTACCTAAGTAGCCCCCCTCTCTAACCTTCTCCCCAAATGGGCGAGGGAACAAATAACATGTCATTACACACTTGTTGCGCAACCTAGCGACTTCGTTTCTTTGCCTCCAGGCTCCTATACATCTAACAACTTTTTTATTCCAATAAAAATTCAAGCCCATCTATTCACTCCATTTTTTAAATACTATATATTCAATAAATCTATATTTTACATCTTAATATACAATTTTTTAGATACTTTGTCAATTATATAAACTATTTTTTATATCGTTAATCTTGTCTGAATAAAAATATATACTTACAAGAGGAACTATGAAAGATATTAAAACCCTTTTTGGCAAAAAAGTTAAAGAATTACGAATAAAGAAAAAGCTCTCTCAAGAAGAACTTGCGGAGGCTATAGATATTGCTGAACGAAATTTGAGTAAAATCGAATGCGGAAAAAGTTTTATCAGAGCCGAAAAAATAAGTAAACTTGCTGATACTTTAGGCGTTACTCCAAAGGATTTGTTTGATTTTGAGCATCAAAAGGATTTGGAAGAAATTAGAGGGGAACTTATTTCTTATATTAAATCTGATGATAAAAACTTGCGAATTTTATATCAGTTTTATAATATAATAAAGTAGCAAAGTAATTAAATTTATTTTAGGAAAAATTTTATGATTACTGATATGACAAAAGGCAGCCCCCTTAGACACATTTTGCTTTTTTCAGTTCCGTTATTAATTGGGAACATTTTTCAACAACTATATAATATTGCAGACCTCGTAATTGTCGGAAGAACTCTTGGAGTAGAAGCTTTTGCGGCAGTTGGTGCAGTTGCGCCATTATTCTTTTTGATAACTTTTGTAATTGTCGGATTAACAAACGGTTTTGCAGTCATAACAGGTCAAAGGTATGGCGCTAAAGACATAGATGGTGTAAGAAATTCTGCCATTATTTCAACTATTTTAAGCGTTATTGTAACCATCGTTTTTTCATTGGTTTGTTGTATTTTAATGAAACCGATTTTGTATTGGATGAATGTTCCACAAAATATTTACCATAACGCATATTGGTATGTTCAAATCATTATAATTGGCTTAATCGCAACAACTTTATATAACCTTTTAGCAAGCATAATCAGAGCTTTAGGTGATAGTAAAACTCCGTTATATTTTTTAATTATTGCATCATTAATCAATATCGTACTTGCGCTTGTATTTATCAAAAGTTTTCACATGGGAGTTCCCGGGTCGGCGATTGCCGTAATCCTTTCACAAGGAATTTCATTTTTACTTTGCTTAATTTTCATTAAATATAAATTACCTATTTTACATTTATACAAAAAAGATTTTCAATTTAGTCTAAACGAATTTTACAAATCAAGTTGGGAACATTTGCGAGTAGGAGTTCCAATGGCAATCCAATTTTCCATAATAGGTGTGGGAATTTTGATTATTCAAAGTGTTTGTAATTCATTTGGAGCTAATGTAATTGCAGCATTAACGGCTGCACTAAGAATTGAACAAATTGCAACTCTACCAATGATGTCATTTGGTGTTGCACTTGCTGCTTATGTTGCTCAAAACTATGGAGCGAAAAAATTCAAAAGAATTAGGTTAGGCGTAATAAAAACATCTACTATAAACATAATTTTGAGTATCTGTATGGCATTTGTAATGCGTTTATGGGGAACTGATATTATCGGAGCATTTATCGGAACTGCCACAAAAGATATTATCAATATCGCACACAGTTACCTTTTGATAAGTACGATTTTCTATTTTTTCTTAGGACAAATTTTCATTTACAGAAACGCATTACAAGGAATGGGAGAAACCATTTTTCCAACCCTTGCTTGTGTTGCAGAACTTGTAATGAGAGCCTTTGCAGCGGTATATCTAGCAATAAAGTTCGGTTATATCGGAATGTTTTATTCAGGTCCGATTGCATGGGTAAGTGCTTCAACCGTTCTATTCTTCGGCTATTTGTACAGTATAAGAAAGATTGTTTATAAAGAATTGCGAGGAAAGTAATTAGTTTCGTTTTCGCTCATAAATAGTATTAATAATTGCAATTATATAAATTATCGCAAATACATTTGACAAGCCGAACATTGAATAATACGCATCATAATAAAAACCCTGCTTTACGATAAAGTTTCTAATAACAAAATCAAATAAAAACAAATAAAGCAATATAATTAACGGAGTTTTTAAATTATTGTAGATATTCAAAAGAAAATGGTTGTTAGATTTTTTTATTACGTAAAAACTCAAAATAATAGGAGCAATCAATTTTATCAAAATTGACAAAAATCCCAACCAAATCAAGCCGAACATTATACTTCTTCCCAAATTTTGGTTAAAAACAATATATAATGTCCAAAAAATTGTTTTTGAAAAACAAATAAACAAAAAAGAGCATATATAAATTATTATTTCTTTGATATTGTCTGACATTTTACCTACTGTAATTTACCCAAAAATCAATATAAATTAAAATAAAATATTTTTCAATTACCCCTTTTTCTTGCATTGAATATCCCCAATTATTAGAATAAAAAAACAGGAGCTAAATAGCTCCTGTTTTCGTTTGTATCAAATTCTTTCTTAGTAAATTGCAATTGATTGCCCTGATGTCATTTTTGACAACACTTCTACTGCTTTTTTCAACTGCAAATCGTTTTTGTTTTTAACATCATCTTCTGTCAACTTAACCACAATATCTGGCGTAATACCTTTTTTATTGATATCAGTTCCGTTTGGAGTTAAGTATTTTTGGATTGTAATGTTAATTCCTGATTCATAAGGAAGTTTGTTAATCTCTTGAACCAAGCCTTTTCCGAAAGATTGCTCACCAATAATTACCGCTCTATGGTTATCTTTCATTGCTCCCGAAAAGATTTCTGAAGCTGATGCAGAACCTTTGTTAATCAATACAACAACCGGTTTTTTAGTATAAACACCTGCAGATGCTCTCTGAGTTTCCTTATAACCATCTCTATCAACTGTACTTACGATTGTTCCACCATCTAAGAACATATCCGAAATATAAATTGCATTAGTCAAAAGTCCGCCAGGATTTGATCTAAGGTCAATAATAAAACCTTTTTTATTTCTATTTGTGTTCAAAATATTACCAAATTCAGTCGCCGCATTTCTGCTGATAAATGAGCTTAATCTGATATAACAAAAATCATTTGGAATTGTCATATCTGTAGGCAATTTTTGTGAAATTGATTTAATTTCGATTTCTGCACGAGTAATTGTGTACGTTTTTGGAGCTACATCTTTGCGTTTTACAAGCAAAGTTACTTGAGTTCCTTCTTTACCTCTAATTTTGTCAGCAGCTTTATCTACCGTAATCCCTTTAGTGCTGACACCATCAATTTCTAGGATTTCATCATCTGCTTGAAGTCCAGCTCTTTCAGCCGGAGTATCTTCAATTGGTGCAATAACCATTAATTTGCCGTCTTTTACACCGATCTGAATACCAATACCTTTCAAAGAACCTTTAATTGAACTTGTTTCATCAGCAAATTCTTTTGGATCTAAAAACTTGGTATATGGATCATTCAAACTTGCAACCATTGTATTAATTGCCACATATGCGTCTTCATTTGTACGAATTTGGTTATCATATTTATGTCGCCATTTAGCCCAATTTTGTTGGTTATTAGATTGGTCAACAAACTTGCTATTAATTAATCGCCAAACATTGTCGTACAAATCCACCGGACTGTATGCAAAAACATTATCCCTGATTACCCAACCAGAAAGAAGCAAAAATGCTCCTAAAAATATAATACTTTTTTTCATGATGTTTCTCATTCTCTAACTATTTCCTCCAAATACTCTTAACCTTTTTGTTGCACAACTTATCTATTAAGATGTAATTTTAATAAAAAAGTTTCCTAACTTGCAATTTTGAGCATTAAAAGTTTTTTGATTTTATAATACCATGATTTTTAAAAAAAAGGAAATTTTCATTATGTATTTAGACTATTTTTTGTCTTGATTAATTAATAAATAAGTTAATAAATCAAGCCGTCCAATAATTTCCATATAGCTTTCAAGCATTATATCAAGATTATTTTTAGCTGATTGTCTTGTAATATCAATACTTTTGAGAATTTCTTGTTTCAAACTTACATTTAACATATTTTCCCCTTTCTTTATTTTATATGGAAATTATATTAAAAAAATAAAATAAATCAATATAAAAAAAGAAATAATATTAATATTTAGCTTATAATCCTCCTATGCTGAGAGAGGATTTAGATTAGTGCTAATTTTTCCTACGAGAAAACTCAATCACCATTCCATCTCAGTGAAGAGGAAATTCAATCACCACAATTTCCGGCGGGCAATTAAACCTTATAGGTAAAATACTTGTCCCTAAACCCTTTGTAGTATATATCTTTTTACCATTATCATTCAAAAATCCGTTTGCATATTTATCACCATAAATTGATGGAACAATAAGAGCTTTGTTTAATCTAACTTGACCTCCATGCAAATGCCCTGCCAAAGTTAAATTAACATTATAAGGGACATTCGACATAATATCAGGAGTATGAGTTAGCAAAATCACAGGTTTATTAACACCTGACAAAGCTTTTTCAATATCAGGATTTCCTGTTTGTAAATCATCAACACCTGCAATACAAAAATCTTTAAAACACGCATTATTATTAAATAATACATTTATACCATTCTTTTTTAATGCTTCAATTATTTCTTCTTTTCCTTGCCATCCATCGTGGTTTCCGATAACTACATAGGTGCCATACTTTGATACTATGTAAGAAAACTTTTTTGCGATTTTTTCTATCGAGAGAGAATTGCCCTTTTTATGACCGTTTACGTAATCTCCACCAAATAAAACAATATCCGGATTTTGCTCATTTATTGTTCTAACAATTTTGTTTAACCTATAAGTTTCATGCGGTTTTACATGAAAATCTGATGCAAAAACAATTTTCAATCCTTTTAATTGCTCATCATGAATAATTAAATGTTTTACTATTAAGATATTCGGTTCAATAAACATTGACCAAATCAACAAACACAATGATATTAAAATAAAAGAAAAAAGTAGTTTCATAACAAAAATTATACACAATAAAAAACAAAATACTTTGATTGATAAAAAATTTATTAATGCTAAAATGTTATTATGGCAAATTCATTTGAAGAACTAGTTACACAAATAAAAGACCGCCTTGACATACTAGATGTTGTATCCCAACAAGTTATTTTAAAGAAAAATGGTAGTCACTATTGGGGATTATGCCCTTTTCATAAAGAAAAAACTCCGTCATTTTCTGTAAATCCTGCTTTAGGAATTTACAAGTGTTTTGGATGCGGAGCCGGTGGTGATGCAATTACATTTATAATGAAAACTCAAAACAAAGAGTTTATTGAAGTGATTCGTGAATATGCCGAAAAATTAGGACTTGAGTTACCAAAAACATTTCACAAATCAGAATCAAAAGAACTTAAAGACGAAATGATTAGGGCTTGTGCAAAAGCTGCAGAGTTTTACAATTTGCGACTTTTGATGGATAAAGAACCTGAAACATTACATGTTCTTGATTATTTGAAAAATCGTGGAATTACAAAAGAAATTATTGAAAAATACACTCTCGGCATTGCACCAAAAGCTTACGCAATGTTTTATAAAAAATTCAGACATGATTTTTCAGAAGAAGTTATGGAAAAAGCCGGTTTGATTATCAAAACAAGAGAGGGTGAATATATAGACAGATTTCGTAACCGAGCAATTATTCCTATCAGAAACGAGTTTGGAGAATACGTAGCATTTGGCGCAAGAGCAGTTGAAAAAGATCAAATGCCAAAATATTTGAACTCATCAGATTCATTAATTTACAACAAAAGTAAAATACTATACGGACTTTATACGGCAAAAGATGCCATCAAAAACGAAGATAGCGTAGTTTTGATGGAAGGTTATTTTGACGTAATTTCAGCACAAGCTCACGGAATAGAAAATGCCGTAGCTTCCTGCGGAACTGCCTTAACCCCAGACCACATCAAACTTTTGTCACGTTATACTCCATCAAGAAAAATATATTTATCATTTGACACAGATTCTGCCGGTCAAAAAGCTACAAATCGAAACGCTGCATTAATCAAAGAAGCATTTTCCGGTTTAGGAAATATCAAACAGTTTGATGAAAGCTATATTTCAACATCTAACGATAAATATTCTTGCGAAATCAGAGTTATTGCTCCGCCGGAAGGTAAAGATCCGGATGAATTTATTCGTTCTGTCGGGGCAGAAAGTTACAAAGAATACATGCAACATGCACCTCTTTTGATAGATTTTCAATTGAACAATATTTTAAAAGAAAAGCCAAAAACTCCGATTGAAAAAACAAAAGTTGTAAAAGAAATTATTCCGCTTTTGATGGAAATTCAAAACAAAATTATACAAGCAGAGTATGTAAAAATGGTATCTGACGCTCTTAGTGTAGATGAAAAAGCTTTGTTAAGCGAATTAAAGACCGCATCAAGAACGGAAATCATTAAAAACAGTGATGTTAGCAAGATTGTTAAGAAAAATATACCAATTTCACAAAAAGCGCAAAAAAATTTATTGAGCGTTTTTCTTGTAACCGACAACCATTTCACATTAGATGAAATAAGCCGAATAATAGGCGATACCCCATTTACGGACGAAACGTTAATAAATGTAAAATCTACGATTGACAAATTAACATGTACCGTAAATAATGTGAAAGAATTGATTGATAAGCTATACACAACTTACGTCAACGAACCGGAAGTACAAAAGCTTATCACAGACCTGATAAGTATCTCAGAATCATTCCAAAATCTGGACGAAACGGATTTTTTGACGGCAATCAGAGAAAATATTAATAAAATCAATGACTGCCAAAATGAAAAAGAAAAAGAAAAAATCAGAAATTTATATAAAAGCGCAAATGATAATGAAACAGAAGCCCTAAAAATTCAGATGCAGCTTAGAGATAAGATAAATAATAGACTAAAATTGGAGAAAATGAATGAGTAAAAAAAGACAAAGCTCCTCTATCGTAAGTATCATGGATGAAGATAACATGGATTTACATGAAATTGATGATGAAAATGCCCTATCTGCCGAACATGACGGTGTTAATTATATGAATATGGACATCAGTACCGATAATATCGAGGATATCGTTACTGAAAAAATGGAAAACAAAGCTGGTCTTGAAGATATTTACATGATGCACAGCCATGATGAAGCTCAGGAAATGGAAGTTCCAAAAGGTGTTGCAGTTGATGACCCTGTTAGGCTTTATTTAAGAGAAATCGGAAGAATTAAATTATTATCAGCAAGTGAAGAAATAGAACTTGCAAGAAAAATTCTTGAAGGCGGAACTCCAGGAGCTATTGCAAAAAGAAAACTTGTTCAAGCTAACTTGCGTTTAGTTGTTTCTATCGCTAAAAAATATGTAGGTCGTGGAATGTTGTTCTTAGACCTTATTCAAGAAGGTAACTTAGGTTTAATCCGTGCAGCAGAAAAATTTGACCACGAAAGAGGTTTCAAATTCTCTACTTATGCAACATGGTGGATTAGACAAGCTATCACAAGAGCTATTGCTGATCAGGCTAGAACAATTCGTATCCCTGTTCACATGGTGGAAACTATTAATAAATTGAAAAAAGTTACAAGACGTTTGGCTCAAGAACTTTCAAGAAAACCAACTGAAGATGAATTGGCAATTGAAATGAACGTTTCTATTCCAAAACTTCGTGAAATCATCAAGATTGCTCAAGAACCTTTATCACTTGAAACACCAATCGGAAAAGAAGAAGATTCAAGATTGGGTGACTTTATTGAAGATAAAGAAGCTGACGCTCCAATCAAAACAGTTGCATCAGAACTTTTGAGAGAAGATTTGGCAGAAGTTTTGTGTACATTGTCACCAAGAGAACGTGATGTATTGAGATTACGTTTCGGTATGGATGACGGTCGCCAAAGAACTTTAGAAGAAGTTGGTCAATTGTTCGGTGTAACAAGAGAACGTATCAGACAAATCGAAGCAAAAGCTTTGAGAAAACTTCGTCATCCAAACAGAAGTAAACGTTTAAGAGAATACGTTGAAGCTTAATTGAAAGAAATTATAAAACCAAAAAAGACCGAAAATCCAAATTCGGTCTTTTTGTTGTTAGTGAAACGTGAGAATGGAGTAGACCTTCTCACATTTCACTTAAAACTATTGTTTTTTCGCTGACTTATCTGCTAATTCAGAATCAACTCTCAAAAATACCGGTTTGATATCTTCTTTTTCGATAAGTTTTCCGCATTTGATATTGTCTGTAGTCAAATCATCCAATTTAGTTTGCAAATCAAATGACAATTGTTTTGCCATATTAGCAGCGATATTCGGACAATATGGATAAATTAACACTGAAATTATGCACATAATATCAAGTACATTAACCAAAACTTGTCCGCATTCTGTCATCTTTTCTTCTTTTGCAAGTGTCCAAGGAGCATTGTCTTGAACATATTTGTTAGTCATATCAACTAATGAATTTATTGCAAGAGCAGCTTCTGAAATTTCAAAGTTATCAAAATGATTTTTTACAATTTGAATAGTCCCTAAAGCTTTTTTAGCTAACGGATTTTCTGCTTTAAATTCCGGTTTAACTTCTCCATCAAAATATTTTACTAACATTGATAGAGTTCTATTCAAAAGGTTACCCATACTGTTTGCAAGGTGTGCATTAACTTTTTCTTTAAAATCATTGTCAGAATAGTTTCCGTCACGACCGCAAGGGGCAGATGAAGCCATATAATATCTGAACGCATCAGGGTATTCAAGATTAAATGTTTCCAAAACAGATGTTGGAGAAATTACATTGCCCAAAGATTTTGACATCTTAGACTCGTCAATTGTAATCCAACCGTGAGCAAAAATATGTTTCGGTAACGGCAAATCAAGTGCCATCAAAAATGCCGGCCAATAAATACTATGGAATTTTAAAATATCTTTTCCAATAACGTGAACATCGCATGGCCAATATTTTTTGAATTTCTCTGATGCGTTTTCTGTATCATAACCTAATGCTGTAATATAGTTTGAAAGCGCATCAATCCATACATAAATAGACTGTTCAGGATCTGACAAAACATCAATACCCCATTGAACATTTGATTTTGCACGAGATACAGAAATGTCTTGTATATCTTCCAACTGATTTAAAACTTCATTTGCTCTAAATTCCGGCAAAATAAAATCAGGATGGTCTTTGATATGTTTGATAATTGCATCTTTGTATTTTGTTAATTTAAAGAAATAATTTTCTTCTTTTACAACTTCCGGCTTTTTCATGTGATCAGGACAAAGTCCATCTTCTGTCAAATCTTTAGGGTTTAAAAAACATTCACAACCTGTACAGTATAAACCTTCATAAGAATTTTTGTAAATATCACCTTTTTCTAAAAGTTTTTCAAAAATATGTTGAACAACTTTTTCGTGTTCTTCATCAGTAGTTCTAATAAATTGAGAATAATTTATATCCAAAGCTTTCCAAGCATCTTTGAATTTTTGAGAGTTCTCATCACAAAGTTCTTTTGGTGTAATACCTTTAGATGCAGCGGTTTTTTGAATTTTAATACCGTGTTCATCAGTTCCTGTAAGCATATAAACGTCATCACAACGTTGTGTATAGTGTCTTGTAATAATATCTGATAATATTTTTTCGTAAGCGTGTCCTATGTGTGGCGCACCGTTTACGTAATCAATTGCTGTTGTTAAATAATATTTTTCCATTTTTTCTCCGTTTTTTCTTTATTTTAGCATAAAAATTATTTTCTTTTGAACACAAGATATCTAAAATTGTTTCCTAAAACAGTTTCTAATTCATAATTTTCTTTTATAAATCCGCAAAATTCCAACGCATAATCTTGACAAATATAATTATAATAATAGTCACTCATATCAAGGTTATTCAAAATTATGTATTCGGGACTGTTCTTTTTATAATGTTCAATTAGTTTTTCTTCCCCAAAAGTTTCAACATACAATGGTAATAATGAATTATAGTAATCATCAGATTTTCTTTCAGTCAAAAAATTTATCGTCATACCTTCCGGAAAAATAACTATCTTATCATTTTTATCAGTATTTTGGTTGACAAAATTAATCAATTCACTTGAACTATCACCATAATACCTGTTTGTATAAATAGTTCCATGTGAAGTAGAAATTTTGCATGTTTCTGTTCGTAAAAGTCTAAAATTATTAATTGTTATAAACAAACTTACGACTAACAAATAAATTCCGACTGTTTTTTCTAATGTTTTCGGTAAATAAGTAAAAATTATCGCAAACAAAGCAATCACTGCAATAGAAACGTAGTAGTTTGCATATCCGCCCAAAACCATTACCCAAAAAACTTTTGCGCAAACCGCAGTTGCAGAAAGAACAAGTATTAACAATTTAACATCAATATTTTTTTTCAATCTGATTAATTCAAAAATCAATAACCCAAAAAGCAATATAGGTAAAAATCCGAAAATTGCTCTTGAATCAAACATTAATATGAACAAAATCCAACCAATTATTGATAAAAATACAGATAATACCTTCTTTTTATTAAACAAATATGAACCCAAAAGTATTGTACTAAAAGGAATTGCAAATTTTATAAAAAATACAAAATCCGTAAAAATTGCTTTTGAATTATAATAAATTCCACTGTTTTGATAAAAATAAGTCAAAGTCTTTGTTTTTGCCATAACAGATGTTGTTAACAATGAATTTACAAGACTTTCTATCTTCAAACCTTGTATAAATAAAGTTCCAAAACTTAAAACAGGAACTACAACAAATCCAATTAAAGCTTTCCAATTTTTTTCTTTTATTGAAATTGCCAAAACAATCAACGCATACAACAAAAAGTCATATTTACAAGTTATTGCAATGCCCGCCAAAATTGAGCTTATGCAAAGATTTTTAGAGTTTTTGTCATCACAATATTTCAACAAAAAATATAGTGAAAACAAAAACAGAATTAACCCATAAACAACCGCCCACGAATATGGAAAATGAAAATTGAAAATACAAGTTGCTGTAATTCCAACCGCAATTGTAAAAAAGCCAACACAAAAACTTAAAAATTTAGACAAAAATTTTTGCGCAATAAGATAAATTCCGCTAACAATTGCAATTGAGCAACAACAACCAACTCCATACAAAGTCGGAAGTTTTGCACCAAATAATTTATACAAAATCGCATTAAATTGATATGCTAAAGGGCCATAAATATTGAATAAATCTTTATATAAAATTTTTCCATTCAAAATCTGCTCAGGATAATAAACTTCTCTGCCAAAATCAATCAATAATCCCGAATAATGACCAACAAAAGTTAAAAGTGCCACTAAACTTAATATCCATAAAATTACAAGAAACTTGTTTTCAATAAAAAAATCTTTCATATTACAAAATTTAACAAATAAACACCTAAAAAGCAATTTTTCTAAAAAAAATAACTTTTAATAAATAAGGTAGAAAACGAAAAGGGTTATATTATGTCTTGTAATTGGGCAGGAAATTTGGATATGTTAGCACAAAACGGTGTTATTGATTTTGATGCCGCATCCTACATAATGGGACAACCGCTCAGATATGTTGGTAATCCGGCTCATCCAAACCCATTTAACGGTCAACCACCAACAATGACAAACCTTCAACAACCCAATATTGATGAATTTAAACCACAAACAGATAAAGACAAATCTCCAAAACTTCCGATGTGGAAAAAACTTGCTTTTGCTACAATAGCAGTAGGCGGATTAGCTATTGGAGGGTACAAATTCCGAGCAAAACTTGTTCCATTTATTAAAAAGCAATTTGGAAAAATTAATTTAAAAAATGCCAAAAATTTCATTATAAATAAATCCAAATCAATAGGTGGATTTTTCAAAACCGGCTGGAATAAGTTCACAGGTCTTTTCCATAAAAAACCGTAATATCGTCGGGTATTTACAAATCCCACGATAGCGAAATGAACAACTAAAAGCTTTGCACCAATATATGATGTAGGAACGAATGTTGGCACAGTTAAATGTTTCCCTACGGGATAGCACCCACCTATATCCTCCCTCACAAGGGAGGAAAAGACGGCACAAACAATTTGCTAGATTGCGCAACAAGTGCGCAATGACAGGTTATGGTCATGCTGAACTTGTTTCAGTATCACCTACTCAATTAAATAAATGATGATTTTTGTTTAATAATCATTATAATCATGGTATGAAGAAGGTTTTTGTTTTATTAATCGCTATAATGTTAACAAGCTCCAGTTGTTTTGCATGGGGGTGGAAGAAAAAAGATACCCCAAAGGTCGACACATCAAAAGTCGATGTTCAACCTGATGGAAAAGGTTATGTTGGAACTTTACCTGATGTTTCAAAAAACTTCAAAACTTCTGAACCACAAAAAACAAAACCGATGTATGAAGAAGCAAAAAACTTCAATTCTTCTCAAGAAATCAAACCTGTCCCTAGAGATAACCCTGCTTTTGTTAATATAATTTTGAAAGAAGACAAAAGATCTCCATACGTTAACGAACTAAATGCCGACGTTATTCCGCAATTGGAAAATCTTTTATTGTGTATTGAAAAAAAACTTGATGTGCAAAAATTTAACGCAAAAGTGTTTTTCTTCACTCAGACTATAGAATACATGCAGAATGAATATGAAGGAAAACCGGAAATTAATTTTGTTTCTTTCAAAAAATTACAAGAATTAAGTAACCATTCAAAAGCTGTTGCAACATTAAGACAGGAAGCTGAACAGTACAAACCGTATCTTGCATATACAGGAGCAGGATACTTGTATAACGAAAATACCATCAATCAACAACTGGACTATTTAAAAACAGAAATAGAAGAAACAATCGTTATTTTGAAAGAAGCGAAGTAAATTTATTTGCTAAACCTTTCCAAAAACCAACTTTTTCTGTTTTTTGTTCAAATTCATATTGATATTGTGATAATAAATTATCTATTGCTGTTTCTTGTTTTGCTTTTTGCTCTTTAATTTGATTTTCTTTAACTAATTTTGCCTGTTCTTTAGCTTCAAATGTTCTTTGAGACATTAAATCTCGTTCTTCCAATATTTTGCTCAATTCCGCAGCTCGTTCATGCACACTTGGCAAACTTGCATATTGTTTATATTTTTCATAAGCTTTGTCTTTGTATAAAGTTTCAAATATTGGTGGATATTTCGGGTTGTAACCTTGATAAATATCATCACCACATGTAACTGTATATAGTTTTCCTAAAAGCCCTTCTTGTCTAGTCATTTCTGCAAAATAATTTTCACTATCTTTTTCACCAACTTTTCGCACTGCCGGAGTATAAATATCATTTTCATAACAAACATCATATAGTTTTACGTTTTCGACTTCTTTTCCAATTTTTTGCAGACGTTCAACAGTTGCAAAATGTGCTGATCGTAATTGTGGTTTAAGTTTTGGATTAATTTTTAACGCCATACCAAAATTTGTATTGTGATTTTGAATATTATTTACCTGCATTTTTATACTCCTTAAAAATTGTGCCTGCTTATTAAAAACATGTAAAAAATTTTTTTGCTACTTTTAATAACATTGCACCACATAAAATTTTATAGTAAAGTAAATTATTATGAAGAAAATAGTTTTAGCATTATTATTTTTGTGTTTGATTTGTTGCAGTTGCGGGAAAAAATCCGTTATTAATGACGATTTGACAACAATTACTCAGCGTGACAGATTGATTGTCGGGATTAGAAATGATGCTCCGCCATTCGGTTTTAAAGATAAAAAAGGTTTTACTGTTGGATATGATGCAGATTTAGCAAGATTAATCGCAAAAGGAATTTTAGGCGATGAAAAAAAAGTTGAATTTGTTCCGGTAACTGCATCTAATAGAATTATGAAACTCAATTCAGGCGAAGTAGATTGTTTGATTGCAACAATGTCCATAACCACACAAAGACAACAATTTTTAAACTTTTCAACACCTTATTACATGGCAGGACAAGCTATTTTGGTAAGAAGTTCAAGCAAAGCGACTTCTTTGAGAGATTTTACAGGTAAAAAACTTATTATTGTATTTGGTTCAACAAGCGAAAAGAATTTACGCTCTAATGTTCCAGAAGTAACTGTAATCGGTTACAAAACATATAATGATGCCTACAATGCTTTAAAAAATGGAAAAGCAGATGGTATAGTTGCAGATGATACAGTCCTTTTAGGATTTTCTACAAACGACAAATCCGTAAAACTTTTACCAAAAAGATATTCAAAAGAGCCTTATGCGGTAGTTTTTAGAAAAGATGATGCTTCAATAAATTTCACAAACAAAGTTAATTATATAGTCGAAAATCTGCAAAGTACAGGTAGATTAAATCGCCTTCAAGAAAAATGGAAAATTAAATAACAAAATTTGCAATATCTTTTCTATTTATAGTAAAATATTAACCATGAAAAAGAATATTGTATTGATTGGTATGATGGGTTGTGGAAAAACTACTACCGGTGATGAGTTGAGTAGAGAACTCTCTGATTACAAATATATTGATATTGATGCCGAAATAGAAAAAAGTACACAAAAAAAAATTTCGGAGATTTTTTTGAAACATGGTGAAGCATTTTTTAGAATGCTTGAAAATGAAAAAGTTAAATATTTTTGTAATGGCGAAAAAGCTATTATTTCTGCCGGTGGCGGAGCTTTTGAAAATGAGGAAAATAGAAAAATTATGCTTGAAACTTCTCACGTAATTTATCTAAAAGCTACTCCTCAAGAGATTTATGACCGCATAAAATCAGAAGTTTTGGAAACAGAAACCAATCATTCTCTTGCTATTGGTAGAAAAAGACCATTGTTAAAAAAGAATTTTTCGGTTGAAAAAATAAAAAATCTTATGCAATTGCGTTCAAAAAACTATGAAAAAGCTGATATAACAATTGATACAACCGGAAAAAATCCGTATGATATTGTAAGAGAAATTCTTGGAGCTATTAATGGTTAATCTTTTTGTAAAAATAAATTCGGAAGAAAAAAGTTATCCTATTTTAATCGAAAATGAAGAAATTTCAGAATTAAAAAAAAAGATTTTTGATTACATAAAAAATAGAAATTTTCTCGTTGTAATTTCACAAAAGGTTGAAAAACTATATGGCAAAAAACTTAATATTCCAAAAGAAAACAAATTTGTTTTAAAAGACGGTGAAAAAGAAAAAAATTTTAAAAATTATGAAAAAATTCTTAATTGCGCATTGAAATTAAAATTAACAAGAAATGATGTAATTATTGCAATTGGTGGCGGTGTAGTCGGTGATATAACCGGTTTCGCAGCTGCGACATACATGCGTGGAATAGATTTTATTCAAGTTCCAACAACATTGCTGGCGTGTGTTGATAGTTCTGTTGGAGGAAAAACTGCCATTGATACAAAGTTTGGCAAAAATTTGGTTGGAGCTTTTTATCAACCAAAAGTAGTTTTTATTAATCCAAAATTCCTCAAAACTCTTGATGATAGACAGTTTAAAACAGGATTGGGCGAAGTTGTAAAATATTCATTTATTGAAAAAAGTTGCAAATGTGATGAGGAACTGCATTTGACAAACTTTTTGACTGAAAAATCAGAACAAATTCTCGAGCGAAAAGAAAAAATTCTTTCTCAATTGATAGAAATTTGTGTAAAATTAAAAATTTCTGTAGTCGAAAAAGATGAAAAAGAAGGTGGACTAAGACGAATTTTAAATTTTGGTCATACGTATGCTCATGCAATAGAAAAAATTACAAATTATAGAAAATTTACTCACGGTGAAGCAGTAGTTGAAGGAATTAAATTTGCTTTTAACCTTGCAGTAAAGAAAAATTTGATTGATAAAAATTATAAATTTTTGGCAGAAGATATTATAAAAAAATATAATTTTCGTCAAATACCAAAATTTGATTTAAAAAAAATGGTTGAATTAATGAAAATGGATAAAAAAGCAACATCAAATTCTATTGTTTTTATTTTGCCGACAAATTATTCTATAGTTGATGCTTTTGAGATTGTATCAAATGATTTATTAAAATAGCTCCCACTTTGTTTATGCTATAATTCTGCTGGGAGAGGATTATGAAAGAGTGGATTTTTAATAAATATGATGGTAACGACAAATCTTTGATTGCAAGACTTTTGCATTCAAGAGGAATTAAAACTGATGAGGAGATATATGAGTTTCTTCATCCATTAGAAACTAAAATAATCCATCCGAAAGCTTTTTGCGATATGGATAAGGTTGTGGAAAGGCTTTCTACTGCAATAGATAATGGCGAAAAAATTGTTATTCACGGTGATTTTGATGCTGATGGTGTTACTTCAACATCTCTTTTATACAGAACTTTCAAGTATCTTGGTGCGGATGTAAATTATTTTATCCCTGATAGAGAAAAAGAAGGTCACGGTTTTGATACAAAAGCATTAGTAAAAATAATGACACAAGTTAAACCAAAAGTTATAATTTCTTGCGACTGCGGTATTTCTGATGTTGATGCAGTGAATTTTTTGAATAGTTTTAAAATAGACGTAATTATTACTGATCACCACGAAGCTCCAGAAGTTTTGCCAAAAGCTTACGGAATTATTAACCCAAAAGCTCCTGATGCGTTAGATGAAAATCTTACAACAAAACAAATAGAAAGTCTTACATCTCTTGCAGGAGTTGGAGTTGCATTTAAAACTGCTCACGCTCTATTAGAAAAATATAACAAGTTGGAGTTTATATCTGAAATTCTTCCTTATGTTGCAGTCGGAACTGTTGCCGATATTGTTCCTTTAATTGGTGAAAACAGATACCTTGTTACAAAGGGGTTAGAATTGATTTCTGCCGGAAAACATTACGGAATAACAAGGTTGTTAGAAAGTGCAGGATATAAGGGTCAGATTACTTCAGAACAAATCGCATTTGGAATTGCACCACGTATAAACGCATCAGGCAGGCTTGATACTGTTGATGCAGCTTTGAAAGTTTTAATTTCTGACAACAAGCAAGAAATTGAAATGGCTATTCAATCTCTAAACGAATTTAACAAAATCCGTCAAGAACTTTGCCAAAACATTTTTGCCGAAGCTGATGAAATGATAAAAAAAGAGGGAAATAGAAATCCTGCAATAGTTCTTTTTAATAAAGAATGGCATATTGGTATAATTGGTATTGTTGCATCAATGTTAGTTGAAAAGTATTACAAACCAACATTTTTAATGACTTATTCTGATGAAACAAAACAGTTCAGATGTTCTGCAAGAAGTGTTGAAGGAATTAATCTTTATGATACGATTTCGATAAATTCTGAATTATTTGATGGTTTTGGTGGTCACGCAATGGCTGCAGGATTAGCATTTAGCGAAGAAAAATCTTCTTTTGAACAAGTTAAATCAGCTCTTTGCAAAACAGTAAAAGAAATGTCGCAAGGAAAGGATTTAAAACCATTTTTGAACATAGATTTGGAACTCACTCCTGATGATATTACGCTTGATTTGATAGATGATATTTCTCAACTTGAACCTTTTGGAGCTTCAAATCCTAGTCCAATTTTTGCTATTAAAAATTTAAAAATCAAAGAAAAAAGATTGATGGGTGAAAATAAAAATCATTTGAGATTAACTTGTCAAGTCGGTAATACAGAATTTAATTGTATTCGTTGGAAAGATGGTGATATTTCTTTGGTTAAAGGTGATACTATAGACATTGCTTTTCACCCGCAAAAGAATGAGTATAACGGAGTTACAAGTGTTCAGCTTATTATAGATGATATTCATTCAGAGTATTTAAAAGAAGAAGAACTCCCAAAACAAAAATTGTATGATCACCGTAAAAAAACAGATATTTTGCCACAGGTTAATGATTATGTAAAATCATCTAAACAAAATATATTGATTTTTGCGGAAAGTAAGCCAATTCTTGACAAATTAAAACCATTTGATGCGTTGTATGCAAGAACTATTACAAGAGATAGTTTAAGACCTTGTGATACACTGATGTTATTTGATTATCCAGCGGACAAAGAAACATTTGATAAAATTTTGAACCAGACAATCCCTTTATCAATCCATTTTATGAACTATGATTTGAAATATATGGATGAAGAAGAATTTTTGAAAACGGTTTGCAAAATGTTGAAATTTGCTTGTCATAATAACAATGGAAAAGTTGAATTACGCCGTTGTGCAAGTTTTTTAGGTAAATCTTATAAAGTTTTTGAACTTTTATTTTCAATATTTGATGATATCGGATTAATAAAAATAAAAGAACAAAACAAAAATTATTATGTTATAGATTTTGTTGGTGAAATAACTGACTTGCCTAAAGTTTTGCATTCGAATAAATATACAATACTGACTGATTTAATAGCAGAATGCGAAGAATTTCAAAAATCATTATTAGAAGATGATATATTTTCATTGTTGCACACATAGAAAATATATTCTGCTAAGACAAATAAGAGAGGAATGTAGAAAACTTTGTTATTTTTGGTAGAAAAGTAAGTATGTATTTGTAGAAAACTCATGAGTTTTCTACAGAGTTTTGGTAGATAATTAGTTTTCTACAATTTATATTGAGTTTTAAACATGTTTTCTACAATTTTTTCTACAAGGTATAAATCAATCATACCAATAGTTTTCATTGGTTTTCTACAAATAATTAAAGCTTATTATTATTATTATATTTATATATTTAATTATTAATATAATATATAATAGAAAACTTGTTGTTCAAAACTCAGAAGGTAAAGTTTTTGTATTATTTTATTCTATTTAATTTTTCAAGGACTATAATTTTATTATATAAGTAAAAAATCAGGAGTAAGAATAATGAAATTTGTTGTAAAAAAAGAAGATTTATATAATGGTATAAAAATTGTGGAAAGAGCTACTTCTGCAAAAGCTTTGCAACCAGTACTTTTAAATATTTATATTGAAACTATTGGTACAAGCGCAATTAAGTTAGTTGCAACAGATTTAGATTTAACAGTGATTGCTGAAGTTGATGCACAAGTTGAAGAAGAAGGTAAAATTACATTACCTTCAAAAACACTCAATGAGATAGTTTCAAAACTTGGCGATAAACTTATTACTTTCGAAATGACTGAAGGTGAAACTTCTGTAAACATCACTTGTCAAAATTCAAAGTTTGATATCATTGGTATTTCAGCTGCAGAATTTCCTCCTGAATTTTCTAATGTAAATTTGAATGAGGATGAAGGTTTTCAAATTGAAATTAGACCGTTTGTAAAAGCAGTTCGTCAAGCTGGTTTTGCAGCTGCAAGTTATGAAACAAGCAACCTTTTGTCTGGTATTGTTTGCGATATTTCAAATAATGTTATGGAAATAGCTTCTACTGATGGAAACCGTCTTGCTAGAGTTCGTGAAACTATTGATAATCAAGAGAATATGGCTCAACAATTAATAATTCCTTCTAAGACTTTGAATGAATTTATTAAAATGAGTAGTTTTATTGATGAAGATGCTGTTAAAATATATACGGAAAAATCAAAATTGATTATCAAATCAGAAAAAACTATGACTATTTCACGACTTTTGGAAGGTCAATTTCCACAATATAATAAACTTATTCCAAATGAAAGTCCAAAAGAAGCTATGGTAAATGTTTCTCAAATGACTTCTGCTTTGGAACGTGTTTCTATTATGGTTAACGAAAAAACAAGTATTGTTAAATTAGAATTTAGTCACAATACTTTGAAACTTACTGCTGATACTCCTGATTCTGGTAAATCAGAAGAAAGTATTGACATTGACTATGCAGGCGAAGATTTGACAATTGCATTCAATTATAAATATGTTCTTGAAGCTTTGAAAAACATTGATTCTGATGAAGTTAAAGTTGGTTTGAATACTCCGCTTTCAGCTACAATGTTTAAACCAAACAATGAAGAAGATTATGTATGTTTGATTATGCCTGTACAAATCAGGTAATAAAAGGTGTGTAATATGAGTATGAAAGAAAATGCAATCAAGTATTTTAAAAGTGGATATTCTTGTTCTGAAAGTATTGTAAAAGCTGCATCAGAAGCAGGTTTGTGTTCTGCAGAATTGTTGCCGATTGCAACATCTTTTTCTGGTGGCATGTCATCTGGATGTGTTTGTGGTACTTTGGCAGCTGCTCAATTAATTAACGGTTACAATTTCGGGCGTGAAAATACAAAAGGAAATGAACCTGTTGCACGTCAAAATTCTTCAAAAATTGTTGATGAATTTAAAAAGAGAAATAAAGTTACTTGTTGTGGAATATTGTCAGCTGGTTTAGAAGGTATGGCGAGAAAAGAACATTGTTCTAAGTACGTTTCTGATGTTTGTGAAATATTGGAAGGAATAATGAGTATTCATGCTTAATGTTCTTGCGATATTTTTAGGCGGAGGAATTGGGGCAGTACTAAGATATTTGGTTGGTTTTAATTTATCTAAATATTTTGAGATAAGTTTGCCAATTTCTACTTTTTTAGTAAATATAATTGGTAGTTTTGTAATCGGTTTTTTGTTTTTTTTCTTTATGGAAAAAACAGATATCACACCAGCTTTAAGACTTGCTTTAACTGTTGGTTTTTGTGGTGGGTTGACAACATTTAGCACATTTTCTCTTGAAGTTTTTGGAATGCTTACAAATCACCAATTTGTTCAAGCTTTTTCTTATATAGTTTTAAGTATTATAGTATGCGTATTAATGACAATGATAGGAGCGTATTTTGCAAAACTTGTTTAAATTTGATAAATTAAATTTTATAACTGCGGGAATGCCGATTAGAACCGGAAAAGGTTCTTATCCGCAAGCGTTTGATGTGTTAAAGGAAATGAATTTAGATGGAATGGAGTTGGAGTTTGTTCACGGAGTTAGGATGAGTGATGATAACAGAATTTTTGTAAAAGAAATGGCAAAAAACTTTGTTATTACTGCGCATGGACCTTTTTATATCAATCTAAATTCTAAAGAAGAAGAAAAAATAGAAGCTAGTGTTCAAAGAATTATTGATACAGCTGCAGTTGCTGCTCAAGCCGGAGCTTTCAGTATAACTTATCATGCGGCTTTTTACATGGGAGGGGATAAGGAAACTGTTTTTGAACAGGTTAAAACTCAAACTAAGAGAATAATTGATATACTTGAAAATGAAAAAATTAAAGTTTGGGTAAGACCTGAAACAACTGGAAAAGCCACTCAATGGGGAGATATTGATGAAATTATAAATCTTTCAAAAGAATTTGAACAAGTTCTTCCATGTGTTGATTTTTCGCATCTTCACGCAAGAAGTGCCGGTGAATATAATACTTATGATGAGTTTTCAAAGGTTCTTGAAAAAATGGGAAATAATATTGGACAATATGCACTAGAAAATTTTCACGGACATTTAGCCGGAATTGAATATACCGCAAAAGGTGAAAAACAACATCTTAACCTTGAAAATTCTGATATGAATTACAAAGACTTGATAAAAGTAATGAAAGAATTTGGTGTTAAAGGTGCTTTGGTTTGTGAAAGTCCGAATATTGAAGATGATTGCAAGTTGTTGAAAAATTATTATGAAAGCTTGTAGAAAATTAATTTCAAATTTTTTATATAAAAAATAAAAAGACCGATTTTTACGTCGGTCTTTATAATTGTGTGAGTAAATGTGTATATTTATAAGTAAACGTAGTAGTAGTTAATGTATTACGCAACAAGAGCGTCAGCAAATTCAGAGAAACCTGTTACAGTTTCTTGGCTAAGAGGTTTGTTTAAATATTTTGCTAACTTTTCTTTGTCGCAACCTTTTACATTTGCATAGGCAAAAGATGCAAAATCATTATCTTCAATACCTTGCAAATCATCTAATGCTGCCATAAATGCAGAACCTGCAAATGCTTGTTCTAATCTTTTTGTAGTTGCTGCATCAGATTTATCAACACCTTTTGTTAGTTGAATGCCCCAAATTTGCGCTGCAGTTGCATCAAGTGCGCTAGCTTCAACTTTTTCTGTTTTAAATTCTGAAACTTGTTTTGTTTCAGCTGCTTTTTCTTCTTTTTGAGTGCGTCTATTATTAATAGCTTCATAATAAGCTTTTAAAGCATCTATGTTTTGTTTTTCGCCGCCGTTTCCGTTTACTTTAGTCATTTCCGTTTCTCCACATTTTTAGTTACTCACAGAATATATGACGGCATGTTATTTAATAAACTTTAGTAGAAAGACAAATATTGTTAAGAAATATTTACATAATTATTATGTAAATTATTTTATATAAAATAAACTAAAGGGTAGTACATACCATACCCGCCCACACACGTATTTACTAAGAAAACGGTGGAGAGGGGGTGGTAAAATGACCAATGAGATAATAAAAACCGTTATAACGGTAATTATAACGGTTTTGAATATTCTATTAATTTGGTTATAGGGTACTAAGTCAAGTCTCATGTAAAAACTACTTACGTGGGGCTTGCCCCTATGTTCACATTATTTACTATTTTTATATATTTGTCAACCCTATTTATTACAAACAAAAATATAACCGACCGTTAAAAACAGTCGGTTATGTGCGTGAGTAAATATATATTTATTAGAAACTAAGCGATAACAACTTCAGCATTCAAATCATCTGCAATATATTCAGGCATATTTTTTACTGAAAAATCAATACTTGCAAGATTTTTCATAGAATTTTCATTTAATGCACCATAAGTATATGCTCTGGTTAAATATGATGACCAATCATTACCTTCAATTGCATTATAAACAGCTTTTTTATCTGCTCTGTCAGCTTTTGATGTATCTAATGTTCTTGCTACTTGAGCTAAATCTTCCAAACTTCCTGCTGCCGGTTTTTTAATTGCTCCTAAATTCAAACCCATTCCTGCATAAAAGTTTGCAGATTCTAATAATTCGTCACCTAATTCTTTGTGTTCAACATTTTGGGTTTTACCAACAGGTACATCTGGTTTTATTTCTGCCGGTTTTTGTAATCCGTTTTGTTGATTTACTCTCTTGTCGTCGTTGTTGCCAAACAAGCCAAAATTTCCATTAATAGATGTCATAATTCCATTTCTCCGTTTCTTTGTTTACTCACGTTCTCTTAATTTATTTTCTTTATCCTATTAGATGTTTTCCATATTTATATAAAGTATTTATGTATTTAAAAATTGCGTAAATTATATATATTTCTTATATATTTGTTAATAAATCTTAATAATTATACAGGAAATCATTTTCGGCGTATATGGCAGTATGACTGAATGTAGACTTATGGCTAATAGTAAAAATATCTCGTTTTGTTAATATTGTAATATCGCTGGATAAATATTGCAAAAGATAATTTGGGAATTATGAAAGAAAAAAATAGTGATTTTACAGTAAGAGAGATTGATGTATTAACTTTTTTGGTAAACGGCGATAGTAATAATGTTATTGCGGAAAAATTGTGCATTACAAATCATACTGTAAAAGCACATCTTACACAGATTTATAAAAAATTAGGGGTTACAAACAGAACATCAGCGGCAATTAAAGCGAAAGATAATAATATTATTCCTCATCCAAACTCAAAACAGCCATAAATGCTTCTTGAGGAACTTCTACTCTGCCGACTGATTTCATACGTTTTTTACCTTTCTTTTGTTTTTCCAAAAGTTTTCTTTTACGAGAAATGTCACCACCGTAACATTTATCCAATACATTTTTGCGCATTGCTTTGATATTTGTTCTTGCAATTACTCTTCCACCTACTGCTGCTTGAATTGGAACTTCAAACAATTGACGAGGAATTATTTCTTTCAATTTTGCAGTTAATTTTTGACCGATATAAAACGCACTGTCCTCATGGCAAATTACAGAAAGTGCATCAACAACTTCACCTGCAAGCATAATATCAAGTTTTACAAGTTTAGAGCGTTTATAATCTTTAAACTCGTAATCCATACTTGCGTAACCTTTTGTACGTGATTTTAATTGATCATAAAAATCTGTGATAACTTCACTTAAAGGAATTTCATATTCAAGACTTGCACGAACTTTATCAATGTAAGTCATGTTTTTAAAAATTCCACGTTTAGTTTGAGCTAAATCCATCAAAGTTCCTACATAATCATTTGGAGCGATAATTTGAACTTTTACATAAGGTTCTTCAATGTAATCTCTCAATTGTGCTGGAGGAAGATTTGCAGGGTTGTCAATTTCTATCATTTCACCATTTGTTTTATAAACATGATAAACAACAGAAGGTGCAGTTGTTACGATAGAAAGTCCATATTCTCTTTCCAATCTTTCTTGAGCAATTTCCATGTGTAGCATACCTAAAAATCCGCAACGGAAACCAAATCCAAGTGCGCTTGATGTTTCTGGTTCAAAGGTAATACTACTGTCATTTAATTTAAGTTTTTCTAAAGCTTCTTTTAAATCTGCATAATCATCATTATCAACAGGATAAAGTCCAGAGAATACCATTGGTAAAGCTTCTTTGTAACCCGGAAGCGGTTCAGATGCAGGATTTTCTACTGTTGTAATTGTATCGCCTACAAATCTTGTTAATTCTTTGATAGAACCTGCAAAATATCCAACATCACCGCAGACAAGTTCATCAACTTGAACTCTCATTGGTGTTTGATATCCAAGTTCAACAACTTCATATTCTTTTCCTGATGCCATAAATCTGACTTTGTCACCAAGTCGAATTTTTCCATCCATAATCTTAAAGAAACATAGAGTTCCTAAATATTGGTCATAAGCACTGTCAAAAACCATTGCTCTAAGTGGATTTTCAGAATTATCTACAGGAGGCGGAATTAAATCAACAACTGCCTCTAAAACTTCATCAATACCAATACCGGCTTTTGCACTTACAGGAATTGCCATCGAAGCATCAATTCCCAAAACTTCTTCTATTTCTTCTTTTACTCTGTCAACATCAGCGGAAGGAAGGTCAATTTTATTAATAACAGGAATAATTTCCAAATTCTGTTCGATTGCAAGGTAAACGTTAGCCAAAGTTTGAGCCTCAACACCTTGAGTAGCATCAACGATTAACAAAGCACCTTCGCAAGCAGCAAGAGAACGTGAAACCTCATAAGAAAAATCTACGTGACCAGGAGTGTCAATTAAATTTAATTCGTAATCTTTACCATCTTTAGCTTTATATTTCATTCTTGCAGAGTTTAGCTTGATGGTAATCCCACGTTCACGCTCAATATCCATAGAGTCCATAATCTGGTCTTGCATATCACGTTGAGCAACAGTTCCTGTTTTTTCAAGCAATCTGTCTGCAAGGGTAGATTTTCCGTGATCAATATGGGCAATAATACAAAAGTTTCTTACATTTTCTCTATATTTCATAATTATTATTATATAGAAAAAATTCAGAACATCAAGTGAGTAAAGGTTTTTATCTCACCAAGCCTTCTGTTTCATTAAACATAACCATATAAAAATCAGGACTTGTCATATTTGGATTTTTCTTCATAAATTTTTTAACATCAAAATTATCCAAATACTTATCTAATTTTTTAAGAATTTTTTCATTATCTTCATGTTCTGTTTTTAATTTTGCGATATATTGACGTGTCATTGAAAGAATTTCGTCTTCTGTCAAAATAGGTTGTCCGCCTATTAAAACTTCATCCGGTTCTTCTTCGTCAATATACTTTTTTAATTCTTTTTTAGGATCTTCTTTTTGTCGTCTGCCATTACTATCGGAAGATGTAGAAGAAGAAATTGCTCTGTTACCAAAAGGATTGTTTACATTATTAAACATATAAGATGCCTCATTTTTTTTATTAAATTACGGCAAATAAAAAATTTTCTTTAATTAAATCATACTTTTGTATTAGATATAACCCTTACGGGATAGCACCCACCTTTCTCCTCCCTTAAGAGGGAGGATTATATATTGTTTAGCTACATTAATTACTTTTTAGCTATTTATAATACAAATTTTGCATTAATGTGTTTAGATATCTATTATTCATCTTGCGGATGTTTAATTAAACCTGCGGTTGCTACGTACATTGCTGCAGAAATTTCTGCAGTTGAAGAAAATGGTCCGTACGATTTAATGAATTTTGAAACATCAAATGTATTCATATACCGAGCAATTGCGGTTTGAGATTCTTCTGTCAAATTACCGACAAATAAAATATTTTTCAAATAATTTTGCGCTTTTTCTTCAACATCAGATTCTCCATAATCGGAAGAAGAAAATTCTGTGACATCTTTATCTTCTTTTTCTTTCGCAGAAACTCCATATTCTTTGGCTTTTTGAGTTGATTGTTCCTCTTGTTCTTCTTCTACTTTTTCTTCTTCGTCAACTCCTTTAGCTGCTGATGTGTAAGCTTTTGATGATACTCCTGAAATTTCCATATACCTATCCTTTCTGTAACTACTTTTACATAATGGTATATCGGACACTTTTTTTAGAACTTTAGAGTTTATAAAGAGATGTTAAGATAAAATAATTAATATCAATTTATTTTTGTTAGAGATGGGGTTGACAAACATTGAAAAATCGTAAATAATGAAATCAAAGGGTGGCACCTTGAGAAAGTGCCGGGAACTCTTTAGAAATCGAAGTGGCATCTACTTATTTAAGTGGGTGCTACTTTTTATCATGAATAAAATCAAAAATAACATAATTAATGTAAGATTGAGATTTTCCATAGATGACCTCCTTTCATTAAAACAATCGACCGAAATCGAAGATGTATGTTGTGTCGATGTTTTTAGAAAAAAGTTCCTTTTACCCAAAAATTATATTATTATGAAATTTTATTTTTGTCTATTTGTAAAATTATTGTTTTAATAAAGACTTATAGTAAATTTTATTTTCATGTTATAATGAAAACTATGAGAAAACCAATTGTAGCAATAGTAGGGCGACCAAATGTCGGAAAATCAACTTTTGTAAATCGTTTGATAGGTACAAGAAACTCTATCGTTGATGATTTGCCTGGTGTAACACGTGATAGAATTTATTTTGATGTTGAATGGCAAAATAAATTATTTACTGTAATTGATACCGGTGGAATTATTCCTGGTGACGAAGATGAAATAATGTTGTCTATTTTTGATCAGGCAAAAATTGCTTGCGAAGAAGCTGACAAAATTATATTTATTGTTGATGGAAAAGAGGGTGTTAACCCTGTTGATTATGACATTGCTAATATTTTAAGACAATCCGGAAAACCAGTTTTCTTAGCAGTGAATAAATCTGATAATAAAGAATCTTTATTAATGGTGAATGATTTTTATTCATTAGCAATAGGTGAACCTATTGGTATATCAGCACTTCACGGTTCCGGTGGTGTTGGTGATTTATTGGATTTGGTTACAGAAGATTTTTCAAGAGATGTTGAAAAAGAAGAAGATAATACGATTAGAATTGCAATAGTTGGCAGACCAAATGCCGGAAAGTCTTCTATTGTAAACGCTTTATTGAATGAAAACAGAGTAATTGTTTCTAATGTTTCAGGTACAACTCGAGATAGTATTGACAGTTCTATAACATACAAAGATAGAGAATTTGTTATTGTTGATACTGCAGGTATCCGTAAAAAATCAAAAGTTGACTGGGGTGTAGAAAAATTTGCTGTAGATAGAGCAATTCGTTCAATTAGGGATTGTGACGTTGCTTTATTGGTAATTGATGCCACTCAAGGAATTTCTGATCAAGATAAAAAAATTGCATCTATTATTACAGAGGCAGGAAAAGGCTTGATTATTGCGATTAACAAATGGGATTTGATTGAAGATAAAAAATCAAATACAATTAATCAATATAACAAAAAATTGGCAAATGATATTCCTTTTTTAGAATATGCTCCGAAAATTTATATTTCAGCCGTAACAAAACAAAGATTAAATACAATTTTCACAGAAGCAGAAAGTGTTTATGCAGAATGTACAAAACGTATTTCTACAGGACTTTTGAATAAGGTTATAAAAGAGGCTTATATGCTTAATCCGCCTGCATCTTCAAAAGGTAAGCGGTTGAAAATTATGTACGTAACTCAAACAGGTATTCAGCCTCCGCATATTGTTATTTTTGCAAACAATGCAGATTTAATGAAAGATCATTATAAGCGTTATGTAGAAAATAAATTGCGTGAAGCATTTGGATTTTTCGGAACACCAATAAGGCTATCAGTAAGAGAACGTTCTGATAAAGATAAAAAATAAGCACAAAAAAGAGGATTTTTATAATCCTCTTTTTAATTCATTATAACTTGCTAACGAAACATAAAACATCGTCAAATAAGTTTTTAATTGGGACAGAAACATCAAAAGCAAGAATTTTTCTGATGTATTCGATTTTATCCTCAAAGGATAATGTTTTTCTGTGTTCTTCCGGAATTTCGGCAATAATTTGTTCAATTTTGCTTTCATCAATTTCAATTTTATATTTTTCTAGCAATTCTTCTGATAACATAATATTTTCAGAAATATTTTCAATAGGGTAAATTGCGGAAAAATCAATTTCCAATGTGTCTAGTTCGTTCAAATTTTTCATCTTTCTATTTTTAACTCCTTTTTATACTTTACACGAACGCTTTTGTTACAAAAGATGCCATTTCGTCAAACATATTTTGTAGTGGCTTTGTAATGTCAATCATTGCGTTTTCTTGAATTTCAGCTAATTGCTTATCAATTGATTTAGAAACAACCTTTTTATTTTTTTCGACTATAGGGGCGTGGAAGTTGTTTTCTTCCAGTTGTTTTAATAAATCTCGAGAAAAATCAGTTGTATTTCTCAGAGAAGAAAGAATTGCACAATCAATTCTAAACAAATCTTCAGAACTCAATTCACTGCTAAGCATTCTCTCCATTGAGTCAATGTCATTAATATCCCTCATAATGCCATTGGCTACAGTGTTACAATCCATGACTGTAACGTTTTCAGTTTTTGAATCCATTTAAAGTTTTACCTCCAATTAACTATTGCACTGTCAGTAATTTTTATCTCGGATTTTTTTAGCAAAAACTTTAATAAAACAAACACATTGTTACATAATGTTTACAAAGAGCGTAAAACGTAATAAAATCAAATATCTTCCGAAAAAAAAAGTCTCGTTGTTTGACAAGACTTATAAATATACATTTACCCCACACTCTTTATAACACAAAAGAGTGTATTTGTCAACACGTAACGAAATGTTTTAATTTCTAATTCAAGTAACCAACTATAACTCTGTCAATTCCTGCCAAATCTTTTATTACTTCAATATTAGAAAAACCACTTTTTTCCATAATAGATTTAACATCACTAGATTGTCCAATTCCGAGTTCAAATAATAAATATCCTTTACTATTAAGGATTTTTGGCGCATTTTTAGTTATTTTTTCGTAAAATTCCAACCCTTTTTCGTCGGTTGTGTAAAGTGCAAGTTCAGGATCAAATTTTACTTCTGTTTGAATATTTTCTTTTTCTAATGGCGGAATATATGGAGGATTTGATATGATTATGTCAAATTTTTCACCATCTTTTATGTTTGAAAAAACGTCAGATTTTCTAAAAATTGCTTTATTAAAAAGGTTTAATTTAGATGCGTTATCTAGTGCTGTATTTAAAGCATCGGAAGAAATATCAAGCCCAATTATTTGACAATCAGTGTATTTTGCTATCATACAAGCGATACATCCAGAGCCTGTTCCGACATCAAGTGCCATTTTAAAATTATTTTCATTAATTATCTCAATTGCTTTTCTTACAAGGATTTCTGTTTCATCACGTGGAATTAAGACGGATTGATTAACGATAAATTTTTCGCCCATAAAATCTGCAAAACCGATAATATGTTGGATAGGCTGACGAGTTTTGGCTCTTAATTCGGCTTTTTCCTTCACAATACGGAGCTTTTCGTCAGTTAATTTGTTTCCCATAACAATATCTTTAACCCCATAATTGGCAAAATGTTCTAGAAGCATTTTTACTTCCGTATTTGCTTCGTTAGGCTCTATTCCGCTATCAGTCAATATTTTCAAAATCTCTTGAATACTCATTTATAATCCTATCTATCTCATCTCTAGCTTGTAATTTTGAGGTTAATTCTTGTTTTTCTAAATTATATTTTTTACAAAGTTTTTCGTAATAATAAAGTTGTTTTTTTGTCGGAGTTTCTTTTGACATTTTGACTTCTCTCAAAAAAGCTCGTTTTTTCTTTTCATATTCTTTTTGTGCCTGGATGATTGGTTCTTGTTTTTTCTTGTAATCATAGTATTTTCGGCACTCTTTTAAGAAAAGTATAGTATCTTTCAAAAAAGTTTCGTCATCAAGATAATTTTCCAAAAACTCAAAATGCGGATTATTTATCTCAAAATAATATCTCTCATCTTCCAAAAATTTGTCAAGAATATCATTAACAGACAATTCCGGCGATTTTTTCACTAAAGCACGCAAAAAGTTGCACAATGCAGACTTTTGGTTCTTTGTCATATCTAAATAAATCTGATTTTTTACCTGATACATAAGTCGATTTTAGCAAAAAATAAATACATTTACAAAATATTAATTTCAGATTAAAATAACAATAAAGGGAAGCTCCTGCTTGCCACCACCATCACAGACTTGTTAAGTAGACTTTAAATGGAAAGGTGGTGATGAAAAAGTGGAATTCTGTATTACAGAAAAAGCGCTATGGCTTATCTTTTGGATAATCATAGCACTTAAATCGCTTAAATAGGGAGTTAAGTAAGATCTCAAGAGCCAAGACAAGACCTCTTGAGGTCTTTCCCTACATGCACATTATTTACGATATTATGAATTTTGTCAAGTGTAAAATTTTATTTTTTAAACAAATCCTTAACACTGAATTTGTCGAGTTTTTCGTTATGAAACTCAAGAAATTTTTTCGCAATAGGATTTGTTTGACGAGAAACTTTCTTCTCTGTCTGTTTTTCTTCAGTTTTGGTTTTATTTTCGATTACTGTAAAATCTCTCTTGTCCATAAAACTATTATACCTCTATTTTTATAAAAAAGTATTCGTTAAAAAAATTGACAAATTTTTATATAAAAAGTATATAATATTACATTTCGTTACATTTGTAGTTTTGCAATTCTTAGTTGAAAAACACCTTCTATATCAACACTGTTAAGCATTTCACCTATTAAATCATTTGGATTTATGTTTTTTGTAAATTCCGGTAAAATTCCTAAAATTTTTACTTCTGTGTATTCCTCAATCAATCGTGGCATAAGTCTTAAGTTCACGTCATCGCATTTTTGTGGATAGTTGTTAAGAATAACTCCTCGCATATTAATTCCTGTTTCTTTTGCATGATTAATTGAAAGGATTACGTTGTTTAAAGACGAATTTTTTGCGGAAACAACCATTAATAAAGGCAAATCAAGGCATTTTATCATATCTTCTTCCAAAAAATTTTTACTTAAAGGTGAAGCAAGACCGGAAACTCCGTCAACAACTAGACATTCGTTTACATCTTGAATATTTTGGAAATCTCTTAAAATAGTGTTTCTTTCAATTACAATATTTTCTGCTGCGGCAGCTAAAAGAGGTGAATTTTTGGATTTGAAAAGGTATGAATAATATGTTTTGATGTATGGGTCAACAAACTTTATGAATGCAATATCAGGAGATTGAACGAAATTATTCAGTATTTCTACACCGGTTTCAATTGGTTTGTAAACTCCTGTTGAATACCCAAGACTATTCATTGTAGCAGTTAGTCCGGCTGTTACAAAAATTTTATCAGAATGTTCGTCTGCCCCTGTTATGTACAAATTTAGCATAAGCTAATACTAGCACTTAATACGTCATTTGCCAATTGTCATTAATCAATTTTCCTACTGCTTTTAAAATAATTTTTATAAATTAATGAATTGAAACAAATAGCACTAAAAATATTAAAAGTGAAATAACAAATGTTATTCCAACTAATATCCAAAATATTGGAAAACTCTTTTTAGATTTGCAAACCATTATGGATGACTGTTTTTTAGTAGTTTTTTTCTTTGTTGTTTTAGTTGATTTTGATTTTGTTGCAGAAGATTTTTTTAATTTTGGTTCGTCAAAGTCACTTGATTTAACAGCTTTTTCTTTTGCTTCTTTATACCTATCTGAAAGTTTTTTGTTTTTTTCACCCGTAACTAAAAGTTCTGTATCATAACTCAATCGCATAATTTTGGGGTTAGCTTTTCTATTATAAATGCAATAACTTATCGCAACTTCAAAAGCTCTTTTTAAGCACTCCAAAGCTTCCATTCCGTCTTTTTTTACAGAACCTGAATGAACAGCACTATTTCCGTGTTTTTTCAGAAAATATAAATCGTTGATAAACTCTTTTTCTTCAATATTTCCAAACGAGCAATCATTAAGAGTAGCAAGCATTTCATCAAAAGTTTCTTCTGTTGTTCGATTTTTGCCCAAAACTTTTTTACAAACATGTTCTCCAAAACGTCTTGTCTGAACCATAGATTGCTCAAAATATTCGTCACGATATAATTTTTCGGCTTCTGCAACGATTTCAAATAAATTTTTATCTACTTTTTTTAAAAAATCAAAATTTGTTGGCATTGGTAAATAAACATATTGGCGAGATATCTATCCCGCCTAACCTTTAATTTTTAGTAAAAAATAGGGAAGGAAAAACCTTCCCTATTTTGTCGTTATTTAGAAATTCTACCAGGAACTACAACTCCACCTTTTAAGTTCTTTTTGTAAAATTCTACGTGTGGTTGAAGTACGCTATCCAAAACTTCTGGGAATTCTTTTCCACCCATAATTTTTTCAACGATTTCTTGGTAAACTGTTGCAAATGCTCTCAATTGAGTTAAAGCACCAGCTGCTGCCGGAGTTAAACCCATACCTTGAGTTTTAGCAGTTTCTAAGAAGAAAGCACCTGTAACTTCGTAAGATTTTGTCAAAGCTTCAACATAGCTTTCAGCGTTTTCTTTGCAAACACCATTATCTTGAGGAACTGTCAATGCAAATGCAAATTTATTAGCAGGATTGAAGTGTGCTTCTGCTGAGTGGTGCATAGCATCAGGAACTTTTGCAACTTGTTTCAAAGTATCTTTTACAGATTCGTTTTGCATTTGTGCATGCCAGTAAACAGTGTTTTCAAAAATTGAACCCATATATTGGTGAACTGATGTCAAAATACCGTTCATTTTAGCATTAGCCCAGAAAATACCTTCTTTTAAAGCGTCATTAATGCTTAAATCAGCAGTTAAAGCTTCAGAAGAAATTTCTTGAGCAGCGTTTAACATAGTAACCATATCTTCTTTTTTCATGCCTGCATAAGCAAGAGTAAATAAAGCGTGATCATCAAATGCTGAGAAACGACCACCTACATCATCATGAATAAACAAGTCACCTAACCAACCTTGTTCATTAGAAGTTCTTCTTAATTCACTTTTTTCTGCATTTCCGTCAGTAACGGCAATAAAATGTTTGTGAGCAAGTTTTTCAGCTTCTTCTTGTGATTTACCTTGAGCTTTATAAGCATCGGTAAGCATAGCAAGAACTCTCAAGAAACCATCTTTAGTTTCAAAAGTAGAACCTGATTTAGATGCGATTAGGTAGTTTGATTCAAGAACATTGTCTTCTAATCTGTATAAAAATCTTTCTAAACTTGCAGAATCAACATCTGAATAAAATTCAATTGTATCATGTTTAACATTCAAACCATTGATAGACAACATATGTTCAACAGTGTGTTTTGAACCGCCAATACCCATAACGCTAAGTTTTTTAGCACCTGTTTGAGCTTTCAATTTATCTGCAAGTTCATAAATCTCATCAACTCTTTTTGCTTGATTTTCAGGTAAGTTTACCCAGTTCAAGAACTGTCCTTTTTTGTTAGCTCTTGAAGAAAATTCGTTAACAAATTCACTTACTTTTGGAGAATATTCGCCAAAATCAACACCAGTGAATTTTACAGTTACGTTAGAATTTTTTGTCAACATAATAACCTCTTTCTTTGTGTTCACAGTGATATTTTAGCATAAATAAGAGGAAAGTGAAAAGAAAGTTTTGTTGTCGAATATACTTAATACTTACTCTATTTTAGTAAACTGTCATTACGAGGAGCAAAGCGACGTAGTAATCACATTCATAATAAAAATAATGAGATTGCGACGGCTACACTATGTTTCGCCTTGCAATGACCATATTACGCATCTTTTTTGATTTTCTTCATCAATAGTAACAATGGAATTACGGCTAAACAAAGCACCCCAAATATTCTGAATGAATCTATAAACGCCCATAACGTTGATTGTTTTACTAATTGTCCATAATATGAATACTGCGCCATATACTGAGCTACAGAATGTTCTGTATAAGCTGACAATGCACCGGCAGTTGTTTGAACTCTTTCAATAAATACAGGGTTTAATTCAGACATTTTTCCAACCAACATGTACTGGTGAGCTTGTGCAAATCTTGTCAACATAGTTGCAACAAGGGATGTTCCTATTGCACTTCCGATATTTTTCAATAAGTTTTGGATACCTGTTGCATTCGTCATTTGTTCATTTTTGAGTGTATCAACAGACAAATTCATAATAGGAATCATCGAAAGTCCCATTCCCATTCCCATAAAGAAATTCGGAATTGCAATATTCATATTTGAAATCTGTAAATTTAAAGACCCGAAAACCAAACTTGAACCACCAATAAGTGCAAGTCCTAGCATTACAAATAATCTGTTATCAATTTTATTTGATAAAGTTCCTGTTATAAGCATTGATAACATACTTCCAAACCCTCTTGGCATCATAGTTGCACCACTCAAAAATGCCGTATATCCCATCATACTTTGTAAAAACTGAGGAAGAATTGCCAGTGACGCATACAAAACCGCCTGAATTACAACCTGAATAATAGTTCCGGCTGAAAAGTTTCTATCTTTAAATACCGATAAATCTACAAGAGAATCTTTATTTGTAAGTTGTGAATGAAAAAATAAAATACAAGCAACAACCGAAACACCGAAAGTCCAACAAATCCAAGTTGCATTGAACCAATCTGCATTATTACCTTTGTCCAAAACTGTCTGCAAAGTTACAAGCCAAATAGTTAGATAAAAGAACCCTTTTCCGTCGATTTTTACATTATGTTGTCGCTTTGCATAAGGCGGATCTTCAATAAGTTTTTTAGACAAAAGAGCCGCAATACAACCAAAAGGCACATTTATAAAAAAGATCCAAGGCCAAGTCCAGTTGTCTGTAATCCATCCACCCAAAACAGGCCCGATAATAGGAGCAAGAATTACTCCCATACCGAAAACAGACATTGCTGCGCCACGTTGTTCTTTTGTGAAACTTTCGATGATTATGGCTTGTGAAATAGGTAAAATTCCGCCACCGCCAAAACCTTGCAAAATACGGGCAAAAATCATAAATTCAATATTTTTTGCCATCCCGCAAAGCATTGATGCAATCGTAAACATTAAAATACTTATTATAAAAAAGTTTTTACGCCCACAAAGTTTACTAAAAAAATCAACTGCTGGAATAACAATACCGGCTGCAATCAAATAACTTGTCAAAATCCACATGGATTCATCTCTTGTAGCCGAAAAACTTCCTGCCATGTGAGGTAAGGCAACATTTCCGATTGTTCCGTCAAGAACATAAATAAAAACTGCAAGCATAACCGGAATAATCATTATCCACGGATTAATCTTCGGTTTCCATTCTTCTGTTGTTGTTTGTGGCATTTAGTATCCTTTATCTCTACTTCTTTTCTTCACCTTTCATTATAAACATAAAGGGTATTAAAATAAAACAACATGTCGCAAAAACTTTAAAAGTTGTCATATAAGCACACAATGTTGATTGTTGAATTAATTGATTATAAAGCATTTTACTTGCCATATATGTTGAATTTAGCATATCTCCGGCTTGATTAATAAAAAAGCCTGCATAAGTGCTTAATCTATCAGCAAATTGTGGATTTAAGTCATTTGTAAATTTAACAAGTCCGTTTTGATGAATTTGAGAAAACCTTGAAATCATTGTTGCAACAAGAGAAGTTCCAATTGCACCGCCAATAGTTTTTAACAAATTCTGTAACCCTGATGCGTTTGTCATCTGGTCATTTCTCAAAGTTATACAAGATAGGGTTGTAATTGGCATAAATGAAAATACCAAACCGATACCAAAAATCATGTTTGGAATTGCGATATTCATTGGGTTAATTTGCAAGTTCAAATCACTTAACATCCATCCGCCTAAACCAAGACAGAACAAACCTATAAAGCCATAAGTTCGATATTTTAATTTTCCGCCAAGCGCACCAAAAACTAATAGCGCAATAAGTGACCCCAAACCTCTAGGCATAATAGCAAGTCCGCTTAAAAATGAATCATATCCTAACATTCCCTGTAACATTTGAGGCAACATAGCTAAAGAACCTAACATTACTGCGTTAATAAGTACCAACATACAAGTTCCGAAAAGGTAATTGGTATCTTTCAACACATCCAAATGAACAATCGGATTTTTATCTCTAACCTGTGATATGAAGAATAATACACAACCAATCAATGCAACCAAGCTGAACCAACATACCCAAGTTGCATTAAACCAATCCGCATCATTACCTTTATCAAATACAATTTGTAATGGAATTAGCCAAATACATAGCCATAAAAAACCAATTTTATCAAGTTTAATATTATTCTGTTTAGTGGCATAAGGGGGATCTTCTAAAAACTTTTTCGCCATAGCTATACACATAAAACCAACCGGTACATTTATAAAGAAAATGTATGGCCAAGACCAGTTTTCTGTAATATAACCACCCATAACAGGTCCAATAATAGGAGCAATAATTACAACAAGTCCGAATATTGCCATTGCTTTGTTTCTAGCTTCACCTTTAAAGCTTTCCATACAAACAGCTTGCGCCATCGGCATTAAACATCCACCGCCAAAACCTTGTAAAGCCCTTGCAATAACAATCATTACAATAGAATTAGCAATTCCACATAAAAATGATGCTATAGTAAAAATAAACACACCTAACATAAAGAAGTTTTTTCTACCCATCAATTTACACAAAAAATCAATCATTGGGATAATAATGCTACTTGCCATTAAATAACTTGTTAAAACCCATATAGATTCTTGTGAACTAACTGAAAAAGTTCCTGCAATATGTGGTAATGCTACGTTCGCTACTGTTTCATCTAACGCATACATAAATGTAGCAATCATTACCGGCATGATAATCAGCCATGGGTTATTCTTGGGAACCCATTCTTGTGTCTGTTCTATTGTTTCTGACATTTATTTGTAAATCCTTTTTTATATAATGATGGCGGGGTAGGTACCCCGCCCTAATTCTCTTTTATTTTACTTTAACCTTTGGTACAACTGACATTCCAGGAACGATGTTGTAAACGTTAGGGTCGATTTTTTCAGTAAATACGATTTTTACAGGTATTCTTTGTACGATTTTAACAAATGAACCTACAGCGTTTTCTGGTGGGAACAAGCTTGATTTAGCACCAGATGCTCTTTGAATACTGTCGATTTTACCTTTGAATACGTGATCTGGATATGTGTCAATTTTAATATCAACTTCTTGACCAACTTTCATGTTACGTAATTGATTTTCTTTGTAGTTTGCAACAACCCAAACATTTTCAGGAACAATTACGAACAAAGGAGTTCCAACATTAACATACATACCTTTTTCAACTCTTCTTGAAGAAACTGTTCCTGTTTGAGGAGCATAAATATTTGTGTAAGAAAGGTTTAATTTTGCTTTATCTCTTTGTGCTTTAATTTCTTTCAAATCAGCATCAGCAACTTTGTTTCCGCCTTGAGATAACAAAGCTTCTTCTGATTGAGTTAAGTTTGCTTGCGCTGTATCATATTTTGCTTGTGCTGCATCAAGAGTTTGTTTTGAAACTGCACCTTGAGCAAATAAGTTTTTATATCTGTCTAAGTCTTTTTTAGCTACATCAATATTAGTTTGCATAGCTTTAAAGTTAGCTTTTGCATTCTTTTGGTTTAATAAAGTTTTTTCATACTTTGCTTCAGCTTGAGCAAGTGCGATTTCATAATCAGCAGGATCAATTTTAGCAACTAAATCGCCTTCTTTAACTTTTTGGTTATCAGTTACATAAGATTCAATAATTTGACCGTTTACACGTGGTGCAACTTGAACAGTAGTTGTTTCTACGTAGGCATCATCTGTTGATTGATAAATCAAAGCATCATGAATAATATATGCTGCCGCTGCTGCAATTACTGCACCAATACCGATTACGATAAATCTTTTGAATGGTTTGTGTTCTTTTTTTGCTTCTTCTTGTTGAGTTTCTTCAACATTCTTATTCTGTTCTTCCATTTTCTACCTCATTATTTTTCTATATATTAGTTTCTACTATTTTGTCTAATTCTAACCTAAAAGCCCTCAAAATATCACGAACTTTATCTACATCCTCAGGAGGAATTCTTTTCGTAACTCCGCTAAGATATGTTTTAATTTTGTTATTAATACTATTTAACTCTTGTAAACCGGTTTCTGTAATTTCCATTTTCTTCACCAGCCTGTTGTTTTTAGTATCAATAAATCTTGTAATAAATCCTTTTTGTTCCAATTCATTTAAAATTCTACCGGTATTCGCTCTATCTTTAAGAATAAGTTTTGCTAAATCTCTTTGACAAATTCCTGCATTAATAGATACAGTATCAAGGGCAATGTATTCATCAAAAGTTATGCTTAATTCAAGTTTTTTAAATAACTGATTTGTTAACATATTCATAAGTCTTGAAGTTTGCTCAAGCTCATAATGTATGCTATCTGTATAATGTCCTATTCCGTTATCTGTCACGAGTTTTCCTTTATTTTTGTAATTTGTTTTATTATTTCAATTTATGTTGTAAAAAAAATATGTTGCATTTATAACAATATTATGCTAGCATATTGATATAAAAAATGCAAGTAAATTTTCAAAAGAAGTCAATAAGGCAATAAGTGAATAGGTCAATAAGTTCTTATAACTCGCTTCGCTCGAAAATATACATTGGTGTGAAACACCCGAAACGAACTTATTCACTTATTCACAAAAATAAATAAAGGAACAAAGATGAAAAAGATTATAACAACAGCACTACTCGCAAGCATGCTCAGCATGACAATCATGCCTGCCGTTGCGGTAAGTGGAAAAAATACAACTACACCAAAACAATTTAAAAGCATGATTTCTAAAAATAAAAAAACTCAACAATCGGATGATTACAAATTTAATTATGTAAATATGAATTGGTGGGGAAATTTTAATGACGATTTACTAAACGGATATATTGAAAAAGCTGTTTTAAATAACTATGACCTTAAAATGGCAACAATCAATGTTGAAGAATATTACCAAAATGTAAGACTTCAATTTGCAAACGAATTACCTAGTGCAGTTGGCGGTTTTGGACCAGGAGTATTTAAAGCTCCAGGCATGACAAATACTTCATCAGCCTTCGGTTTACCGATTATTGTTCAATATGAAGCTGACATCTTTTTGAAAAATCACAACAAAACAAAAGCAGTAAAAAAACTTTACGAAGGTTCAAAACTTGATGAACGTGCAGCATATATTTCTGTTGCATCTGCAGTAGGTTCAACTTATTTTAATATAATTAACCTTGATAAAATGATTTCACTTCAAGAACAAATTGTTAATATCAGACAAGAAATTTATAACTTAATGCTTATACGTAATAAAGAAGGTTTAACTTCTACTGCTGATACTGTAAAAGCTAACAAAGCTCTTGTTGCAGGTCAAACAGATTTGATTGAATTGAAAAAGAATAGAGAAAAAATGCTTAACCAAATGTGTGTTTTGATTGGAGAAAGTCCGGAAAACGCTAATTCAATTAAAAGAAATTCTTTGGATAGCATAAATTATCAACTGGCAATTCCATCAGAAATTCCATCAGAAATTATTACTCAAAGACCAGATTATATGAAAGCTGAATTGATGGTTGAAAAAGCAGGTATTGATGTAAAAGTTGCCAAAAAAGAATTTTTACCGTCAATTAATATTTTAGGTGGTGCATTATTCAATGCCAGTGATATTGGAAGTTTATTCACTACTAAAAATATGCTTTTAGGTGTTGGCGGTGGTTTGGTGACACCGTTATTTCAAGGTGGTTCATTAATTGCAAACTTGAAATTGAAAAAAGCAACTTATGAAAGAATTTTGCAAGATTATTACAAAACAAATTTGACAGCTATTCAAGAGGTTAATGATGCACTTGTTGCTTCAAGGTTAGACAAAGATAAGATGACCCAAACAACAAAACAATATAACCTAGAAAAATCTGATTACAAGTATAATGAGAAAAAATTCAATCAAGGAACAATCTCAAAACTTGATTTAATTCAATATCAAGAAAACTTGTTGACAATAGAAAAACTTGTAGCGCAACAAAAAGTTGAATGTATGACGGATGCAATCAGTTTATACAAAGCTACAGGCAGCAAACCGTATGACTATGTAAACTAGTGTTACGTATGCGAAAAGGGGTATAATTCCCCCACAAAATAAAATTTAATAAATCACATATAATCATCACCTCTTTACTTTAAATTATTAAAGTAATGTGCCGGCAAGTCTCACTAATTGCCGGCTTTTTATTTTATAAATTTTTTTATCGTGAGCAAATTAGATGTCGATAAAAGTTATTATAGCAAGGTTGAAAGAGGGCTTACTAATCCGACCTACAAATTAAATCTTATCGCCCTATAGACATATCGCCCTATTACCTTCTCTGATACAGACTTTCCTCTTCGCCTCTACGCATTTCTGCGTGCGTAGCAAAACATTACACCAATGTATGAGGTAGGAATGAATATTTTCACAGAGGATTACGTGCGTAGCACCTCGTTTAAGTTGTCGCCACCGAATTTCATTAAAATTTCATCTATCAAAACACAAGCTATTCTGTTTTCGGCAACAACAGAACACGCTTCAACTGCACAAGTATCAGAACGTTCAAAATGCGCTTCTGTTTGTTCCATTGTTTTTGCATCAACTGTATTTAGTGGTTTTCTTAATGTCGGAATTGGTTTCATTATTGCAGTAACAACTAAAGGTTCTCCATTTGTCATTCCACCTTCAATTCCACCTGCGTTATTGGTTTTGCGAACAATTTTTCCATCTTTGAGATACATCTGATCATGAAATTCACTTCCCAACATTTTATAAGCATTATTGTTTCCTATAGAAACTGCTTTTACTGCCGGAATACTCATAATAGCTTGTGCAATTTTTCCATCAAGCATTCTATCCCAATGTACGTAAGAGCCTAGTCCTACAGGAAGATTTTCGTAAACAATTTCAAACTTGCCTCCGAGTGTATCACCAATTTCTTTAGCTTTGTCAATTTCTTTATGAAATTCTTCTTCTGTCTTGCCATTTCCGATTTGAATAATTTTTGAAGAGCAAGTTATTTCAAACTGTTTTAACATCAATTTTGCAACAGCGCCAACCGCAACTTCTATAGCGGTTTTTCTTGCACTGGAACGTTCTAAGATATTTCTCAAATCTGTTTGATTGTATTTTATACTTCCTGCATAGTCAGCGTGTCCCGGTCTGTATTTTGAAAACGATTTTTCGTCAGTAAAATCTTCTGGATTTGTACTCATAATTTTTTGCCAGTTTTCAAAATCTTTGTTTTGTATAACAAGAGTAACCGGTGAACCCAAAGTTTTTCCAAATCTGACACCTGATGTAATTTCTACTGTATCAGATTCAATTTTCATTCTTTCGCCACGACCGTAACCTCCTTGACGGCGTTTAAGTTCGGAATTTATAAAATCTGTGTCTATTTTAAATCCTGCAGGAATTCCCTCTATTATTGCGGTCAAGCATTTTCCATGACTTTCACCGGCTGTTAAAAATCTAAATTTATTCATATTTTTTTATTAATTAATAATTATTTGGGAAAATATATTCCCTTGCTCTACATTTTGTTAATACTTATTTGGCATATTTTAGAAAAATTTGTTCTTTTGTTTGCATTAATTCTTCTGTAATTTGCCATTTTCCATTAATTTTTTTAACAATCATATATGTTTTAAGTTTGTAAGTTTCGCCTTTTGGTTGTCTTAAAGAACTAACTTTGTATGAACCATTGCCTAAAGATGTAACGGAAATATTAGTATATGTGTTTTTATAACCTCTCATTCTTGCACCGGCTTGACCAATTTTCATCTGTTTAATATAAGTTGCAGTGTTTGTGTTAACGTTAACCAATTGACCATTTGGTTTTATAACTTGTCTAATAATTTTTGCGTTAGGAGAATACATTGTAGCAACGGTTGCACTATAAGAATTTGCTGCAGCAACGTAACTATTAAAGAAATTTAATGCCTCTTGTGCGCTATTTGCAAAAGCTTGCAATCCGGTCATCATCATAATTGTAAATACTGTTAATATAGATAATAATTTTTTCATTTTCAATTCCTTTTTTATTCTACACATAAGTATAACGATTTTTTTAATAATTTTGTTCATTTTAATTATATCATATAAACGTTGAATGTCATTATTCTCAATATGTAGTATAAATGAATTATGAATACTCAGGTTTTGTCAGAATATTTAGATTTTCTTGAAATTGAAAAAGGTTTGAGTGAAAACACGCTTGAGGCTTATAGAAGGGATTTGACTGATTTTTTCGATTTTTGTAATGATGTGGATATCAATAATATTCAGCGAACTCAAATTAATACTTACGTAAGAAAATTACATGAGAAAAAATATTCTCCAACCAGTGTAATGAGAAAAATTGCTTCTTTAAGAGGATTTTTTAAATGGGCTTGTGCCAATGAAAAAACTAAATCAAATCCGACATTAACACTTGAACAACCGAAAATTCCACAAAAATTACCAAAAGTAATGACGTTAGAAGAAATAAATTCTATCTTAAATCAGGATTTGACAAAACTCCATAGGGTAATTGTAGAACTGCTTTACGGTTGCGGATTGCGAGTTTCTGAATTAGTTAATTTGAAAATAAATGACTATGATTTGAATGGCAAATATCTTGAATGCACAGGCAAAGGTTCTAAAGACAGAATTGTTCCGTTGGGCAAAAAAGCGATTAAAGCGATTAAAGATTATTTGCCGGAACGAGATTACAATATGCAAAAATATAATTTGCAAACCAAGCAACTTTTGGTAAACGAAAAAGGAAAAATTGTTACACGGCAAGAGGTTTATACTTTCATTCATGAACAAGGTCAAAAATTGCACAAAGCAATATCCCCGCACACTCTCAGACATACATTTGCGACACATTTGTTAGAAAACGGAGCGGATTTGAGAGTTGTACAAGAGCTTTTGGGGCATAGTGATGTATCAACAACTCAATTATATACTCATATCAGTAAAAAAAGATTGAAAGAAGTTTATTTTGCGATAAATGGAAAAGGTTAGTTAATACCTCAAAGGTATTTTTGAACGGTTTACGGTTTTATGCTCATAGCCAAAGTTTGCAAGCATTCTACATGTACTTGTGTAAAAAATATTTTCATTCAAAGTTGGACCGATATTTATGCAACCGACTGTTTTTTTCAAAAATTTATATTCTATATAAGGAATAAACAAACCATTTTTCTCGCAAATTTTTGTTTGTTTTGCGAAATTTGTTCCTGTATTGTTTATAAAAATTATTCTATATTCTTTTTCATCTTTAAAATGCGGATTTTTAAAGAACAAACTAATTATGCTTAAAATATCAATCAATTCAATTGTTATATCAAGTTGTTTTTCTTTGTTTTTAATGCTTTTCAAAGCTTTTTCGTATAATTTGTTCCATTTTTCAAAAATCAATTTTAAAACTGTAATTTGCTTTTTCTTTTCATAAATTATGTTTCCATACACAGAATTAAACCCGATTTTTTCCATGTCTGCAATCAGGTCTTTTTTACAAAAACCAATATTGTATCCGGTGTATTTTTGTCCTTTTGCATAATTGTTCCACAAAGTTAAGTTATCACTATCTGTGGAAAAAGAAATTGTGTAATATTCGTGTTTATACCCAAAATCATCAGAGCCATTGATAATATTTGTATATTTTGTATAAAAATGTTCTTTGATTTTTGCAAACAACTCTTGATTGAGTTCTGGCATTTCATCAATAAGATTAAAAATAAGTTTGTAAGAATACGTGACTTCTTCTTTATCATTAAGATAAAGCGCATTAGAAAATCTTATTGTCCCAGATTCTAATATACTGAGCAATTTTTCAGGTTTTGTATAATGGAATAAAATACTATTTGAACCATTATCAAGAATTTTTCGAACTTTTGGTATTTTTTCTAGCAAACTATCATAATTTATCATAATTATAAACTCCATCTATATTATAACATATTTTTGAAAAAATTTCAGGTGATATAATGTAAATGGAGATAAAAATGAAAAAATTATTTTTAATTTTTATATTATTGTTATTTATTGCGACACCTGCTTTTTCAGAGGATATTGTTAATGAAAATTCAGATGATACGACAGAAGAATTTGGAATGATTTATGAGCCGGAAAATGTAGAAGAAGAAAATATTGAAGAAACTTCTGCAGAAGATGTGTTTTTAAATTCTTCTCCTACAGAGCAATTAAACATAAAAAAATCAAAAAAATTCGGAACTAAAAAATACGATTTATCTACAAAAGAAGATAAAAATATAACTCCACAAAATGTTTATATGTTCCAAAACTTTGATCAATATTCATCTAAATCATCTTCTTACACAAAACAAAAACAACATGGCAATTTTACGCTCGGAACAAAATATGATAGTACATATTCTCCGGATAGTACAAGTCAAACAAATACGTTATTTTCAAAATATCAAAAAAATAAATTCTCATTCAATACATCGTATAAAAGTAATAGCCTTGCGCCATTAGACCAAAGAGGAAAAGGAACATTATCTTTTTCTCCGGAATACAAATTAAACAATAAAATATCAGTACAAAATATTTATTCAACAAGTTTTTTAGATAAAAATAAGAAAAGTGAAATTATGTTTTCACTGAAACCGTTCAAAGATGACAGGATGGATTTTAATATAGGGGCAAGTCAGATATACTCTGAAACTTCTGCCCCTACACGTTCTCAATTAAATTTTTCTACAAAATTCAGATTTTAAAAACTATTTTTTGTTAATTCTGTGTTTTAATAGAAATTCAGGATCAGCATATTCAATCCTTTGAGCTAGGCTACTTTCTGAATGATAACTTTCGTTCAAATCTCTTCTATCCATTCTGAAAAGACTTTTTAATTTTTCTTTAAATGAAGGATGTGGATTTTTCATTGCAACATTGAATTTGTAAATAGTTTCACCCGGCATATGATTTACATCATCTTTTGGAGCAGATGTTTTTTTAACCCTTGCGATAATATCTTTGTCACCTTTAGCTAAATGTTTGATAGCATAAGAATCACAAAAAGCATCTGCTAAATAATTATTCCAATTTTTACCTTTTAAAATAACATGACCTTCAAATGATGGTTTATTATTAACCGGCTTATTTGATGGGGTATAACCGTTAACACAATTAATTTTCATTTTTCCGTTCCTTTTTTATTTTATTGAGTAAGTGTACATTTTACAATTATTGTAAAACTAAAAAGGAAAATTTTTGCTAGTATTAACGAATTTTTAACAATTATTTTTTCTTTTGTTCTTTTTGAATTTTTTTTATTTGTTTTTGGTGTTTTTTATCTGTCATTTTGCATTTTTTTAACAGCTTATCATAATAAGCTTGCTTTTGAACAGGATCAGAAATAGTTTCAGCCTCTTTCAATCCATTTTCAAATACTAATTTTTTCTCATACCATCCTTGATTTTTCATTTTTGTTGTAGAATGGCAAATCATAGGAATTCCTATTGGAGCAGTTATTAATAAATCTGTCAAAACTATACCAACAGATAATTCTGCGATGTTTTTACCTCTATTCGGAAATTGACGAGGATTTTGATATTTTTGAGGGACATATTCTTCCCAAACAGGAGCTTTAACCTCACTTGTCGTAATATTTTCTGCAATTGCTGTTGGAGCAATTGACAAAATTGATATAATTAATAAACTTGTAATTTGCTTTTTCATACTTTCACCTCTTTAATTTATATGTTGTTTGCGTAGTAATCTCATTATTTTAATTTTAATGGGATTACTACGTCACTTTACTCTTCGGAATAACATAACTTTATTTTTGTCCGTTAAATGCTTGAATACCTAAATATTTCGCTGCTGAACCGAGTTTTTGTTCAATTCTTAATAGTTGATTATATTTAGCCATTCTATCAGAACGAGATGCAGAACCGGTTTTTATTTGTCCACTGTTTACAGCAACTGCCAAATCTGCAATAAATGTATCTTCTGTTTCTCCAGATCGGTGAGAAATTATTGATGTATAACCGGCAGCGTGAGCCATTGAAATCGCATCTAATGTTTCTGACAATGTTCCGATTTGGTTTACTTTAATCAAAATTGAGTTAGCAACTTTACGTTTAATTCCGTCAGCCAACCTTCTTGTATTAGTAACGAACAAATCATCTCCAACAAGTTGGCAATGAGAACCAACTCGTTTGGTTAACATCTCCCATCCGTTCCAATCTTGTTCTGCCATACCGTCTTCTATTGATATGATTGGATATTTGTTTACCCATTCGGCTAAAAAGTCTGTCATTTCTTTGTTATCAAAAGATTTTCCTTCGCCTTTTAAGTTATATCTTCCATCTTCGTAAAACTCAGAAGATGCAACATCAAGGCAAATCTTGATTTGGTTTGTGTTATAACCGGCTTTATCTATAGCTTCAAGAATAACTTCAATACCTTCTGCATTAGAATTTAAGTTTGGAGCAAAACCACCTTCATCTCCAACAGAAGTAGCCATCCCTTTATTTTTAAGCACTGATTTTAATGTATGGAAAACATTACAACCCATTTCAATAGCGTGAGAAAAACTTTCTGCGCCTACAGGAGCAATCATAAATTCCTGAAAATCAATATTGTTATCAGCGTGCGCACCACCATTAATGATATTCATCATTGGAACAGGCAAAGTTAAAGCATTAATACCGCCTAAATATCTGTATAAAGCCATGTCATAAGCTTTGGCAGCAGCTTTTGCGACTGCTAAAGACACACCTAAAATAGCATTTGCACCTAATTTAGATTTGTTTTCTGTTCCATCCATATCAATCATGAATGTATCAATTTCTTTTTGGTGAGAAGCTTTTTCTCCAACCAATTCAGGAGCAATAATATTATTAACATTATCAACGGCTTTTTGAACACTTTTGCCCATAAATTTTGATTTATCACCATCACGAAGTTCAAGAGCTTCAAAAATGCCTGTAGATGCTCCTGATGGAACTGCGGCTCTCCCTTTTATTCCGTTAGTAAGTTTAACATCAACTTCAACAGTTGGATTACCCCTTGAATCAAGTATTTGTCTTGCATAAACATCTTCAATAAATGTTGACATGATTATCTCTCCTATACCATTAGTAAACCTTTATTTTTCATGCAATTTTGTCATAAATTATTTTACTTTTCAAGTGGTAAATTGAGGGAATTTTTATAATCTCAAAAATAAACTAACAGAAAATCCGATATCTTTTTTTTAAGATACCGGATTTCCTCAGACAACGAACAATTGGTACTGTGTCTTTCTTTTGTAATGTTTTATTTCATTGTCGGACTAAACTGACCGATTAATGAAATTGTCTGCTGTCGGGGCAGGTACTTCGACCTACCGATTTAGCTGCTTTTTCCCTTGTGGGATAGCACCCATCCCCATCCCTTCCCTCAAAAGGGAAGGGAATGAAATATTTAGCATCTACTCATTACATCCGAAAGCAATAGTAATGTGTTCTCTTGGGTTAACTGCGGATATTTTATATCCTCGAGGGTCAACAAGGTAAGCAAATTCGTCGCCTGTAGTTTGGAATAAGCCCATTGTTCCAGATAATGCAGTTCTTGTTATGTCAACAGGAGCTTTTACTGTTTCCCACAAGCCGTCACCTAAGTTACGAGCTGCTGCACCAAATTGACCTTGAAACGCATGTCCTAACATATAACCTGCGTCATTTGAAACGTTTTCCACTGCGTTACCTAAGTTTGTAACTACACCACCAACAGTTCTACCTGCTACACCAACTAATGAGCCTGCTAGTGTAAACGGCATTTCTACCAATCTTGCAACAGGGTTAACTTGTTTTGATTTATTAACTTGTGCTTGCAAGATTTGTTTTGGTAATTCTGTTTTGCAATCACCATTTTTAATGTTTGTGAATGACAATTTTAATGCACCTTTATCACAACCTGAAGGTCTGATGACTTCTACTACCTGACCTGTTACTGTTGATCCGCAAGGGTATGTTACGCCATTAATAGTTACGTCTTCAAGAGTGTTTGCTCTGAAGTATTGTCCTACATGGGATGATTTTGCAGTAAGTTGGTCAATCATTTTAACCTTTAATGTAGGAATTTTTACGATTTCTTCATTTTCTACAAAAGCATTTTTGTTCACAGGACAAGCCGGACAAATGTTGTTTGCAGTTTTAGGGTTTGTGTCGTAACCTAAAGCAACACGAACTGTTTGCATCATTGATGCCACTTCTGCACGAGATGCTTCTTTGTTAGGCATAATCATATTCGGGTTAGGCATGTCTTTCAAAGCCCCATTTTCAAGTGATTTTGCAACCGGTATTCTTGCCCAATTTGGAATAGAACCGCCATCTGCATATTTACTTAAAATTTCATCAGCTTTACATTTGTCGATATCACAAGTCATACCTTTGGCAATTGTTGCAAGTGCTTCAACCCTTGTTACAGGATGGTTTGGTTTAAAGTTGCCATCTGGGTAGCCTTTCAACAAGTTTTCGTCAACTGCTTTTGCAATTGCTGCGTTAGCCCAGTTGCTTTTTGGTACATCTTTAAATAAACCTTCACGTGGCATATCGCATTTGTCTAAGTTGAAACCTTTAACCAAAATTGTTGCAAATTCTGCACGAGAAATATGTCTGTTCGGTTTGAAATAACCGTCAGGATAGCCGACAACAACGTCATTAATTGCCAATTTGTCGATATCACATGCAGCCCAAAAACCGTTCGGAACATCAGGGAATTGACAGCCGCCTAAGTTTGCAGCAGCTCCTGTTGTTTGCATTACTTGGTTTGGAATTTCATAGGGAACAAAAGTTTTCTTTATTGCATCAATTGAATTTGATGATTGAAAATCAATAGGGCAATTATTACCATCCATCAATCTTTCGTTTCTGTCGATAGGAATACCGTTATGGCGTGTAGGAGCTTCGTTTAAACATGGCATTTGTGTTGCTGCTCCTGTAATTTTACCATCTGTAGCAACTGTTGTGCCGTTAATTGCAGATGATAAAGCTCTTGCAGTTGCTGCGTGAGGTGTGTCTGTCGAAAAGATTGAGTTTGCAGGTTGACCTACGTAGTTGTTTGTACCATAGATTGCATTAGGGTAACCATAAACTTGTTTCATGTCTTTTCTGTCAGGTTTTCCTGTTTGCGGACAAATAGCACATGCCGGTTCTGCCGGTTTGTCACAACTAATTTCATCAGGGCAACCGCAGTCCTGTTTCTTTGGTTTTTCGCATGGATCGCAAGGTTTTGCTTCTTGTTTTTTGCAATCGCAATCAGGCATTGCTTTTTTGCATTTTGTACATGTGTTAGGTTTAACAGTTTCACATGGACATGCCGGACCTGTTACTACCGGTAATGGTTCTGCGCAAGGTGCGGGAGTTTCCGGTGTTGCGCAAGGACAAGCCGCCATTGCTTGATTCAAGGAACACGTTGCTATTCCAACGGCAATTGCAGCTGCCACAGTAAGTTTTTTAATTGTCATTTTTACCTCCTTGTGTAATGAATTTTTTCTAAAAAATTCACGAAAGAATTTTTTTTAAAAAACCATATTAGATTATGTACTTTATCTTAGGTTATAAACATTACCGTAAGAGGTTATTCTGTTGGGCTATTTGAAAGTTAAAAAATACAGATTTGAACAACAAAACGGCACTATTTCAACAAAATAGTACCGTTTTATTGATTTAAAAATTTTATAATTTTAGTCGATTTTATGTTTGTATCCAAATAAATGCCATTTGTTGTGTTTTGGACAAAGAACTTCATTTTGTTCGCCGGAATACATTTTTTCTCCAAATGGGCGAAGTTTTGGATCTTGTTTATAAAAAGCTTTATTTTTAATGCAATATTTAACTTCTTTTTTCTCCATTTTTCTAACAGTATTATATTTGCCCTTTTGTTCAGAGTTTAGAATTGATTTAAATTCTTTATCATATTTTTTGTCAATTTCTTGCATGTTTTTTTCGATATTTTCAACAACTTTTTTTTGTTTTTTTAAAGCTTTTTCGCTTGCATTATGTTTACACATGTTATCAAGAACATATTTTTCTTTTTCATATTCTTGGGATTGTTTTTTTAATTCTTCATAGCGTTTTTTGTCAATTACATCTTTACATTTTTGTTGATCATTTGATAGATTTAAAACATTATATAAAGTTGCATGTTTGTTGTACATAGATGTCATTAAATCAATACATTTTGTTTGTTTGTTACAACTGCAAGACGGTGTATTATCAATAGTAATCGGCTTTGTTACTGCTTGAACATTTGATGTTAAAAACAATGTTAAAATAGTTATGGATATAACGATTTTTTTCATAAAAATCCCTCTTTCTTTAAAAGATTAAAGCATAATTTTTTCAGAAAAACAATATTTGTAGTAAACTCTTTTTATGGAAGAAATGAATTTAAGAAATTACGCATATTTAGGTGATGCAGTTTGGGAACTTTTTGTAAGAGAAAAAACAACAAAAATTACAGAAAATTCTAAAAAATTGCATAAAATTACAACCGAAAATGTAAAAGCTGGTTTTCAAGCAATTTTATTGCAAAAATTAGATGAAATTTTGACAGAAGAAGAACATGAAATTGCAAGACGAGCAAGGAATTTATCTATCCCAATCGGAAGGCGGCATATTCAAGCTGAATATAGGCAAGCGACTGCATTTGAGGCACTAATCGGTTGGTGGAATGAGAAGAATAAAAACAGATTAAATTTTATATTAGAAATCCTTGAAAAAGATTTAGTTTTTTAATTAAAAATTTTATAAAAAACATATATTTGTATGATGAAAAAATTAAAGTTTATATGTAATTATAATAGAATAAATTTGGAGGAAAATTAAATGAAAAAAGATTATCAAGAAATGATTAACAATTATCAAGGTGGCGACTTGGATTTGTCAGGTTGCAATATTAAAACATTGGAATTGGATCATGTAGATGGAAGTTTGAATTTGTCAAAAGCAACTATTGGCAAACTTTCAATCGGTTGGGTTTCTAACACATTGAACATGACAGGTGCAGAAATTAAAAGAATTGAAAAGCCAATTGATGCAAAATTTGTAAATATGACAAATGCAAAAATCGGTAAGTTGCCAGAACATATTTGGACAGATAGTTTCACAATGGAAAAAAGCGACATTGAAAAATTAAATACAGATATAAGAGCAAATGTATTTAATATCAAAAACACAAAAATAACTTCATTGCCAAAAAATATGAGAGTAAAAAGATTAATCGTTGATACTAAAACTGCTAAAAACTTGTCATTAATGACATTGAAACAATGTGATGAATTGGTTTTTGATAACGTAATGTATTCAGAACAAAATACTACAATGAACAATTTTGATTTTTCTAATGTAGTAAATGGTTCTAATATGGAAATGGTAAGCACATTTTAGTTGCTGAAATTTGATTTAAAAAATTCAAAAACATGAAAAACGCCTTGAGATAATATCTTGGGGCGTTTTTATAAAAATATTATTGAATAGCAGAAAGTTAATTAATATGGTAAAAATGATAGAATAGATAAGTGTAGTGAAGTTTTGTTATATTGAAAATAAAAAATTTTAAAAAAAGGGGTTTACAAAAAAAAATCAGCATGTATAATAGAAATTGTGGCAGATGTCACAACCCAAATGTGGGGGTTTAGCTCAGCTGGTAGAGCACCTGCTTTGCACGCAGGGGGTCAGGAGTTCGAATCTCCTAACCTCCACCATTTAAAATCAAGAGCCGAAAGGCTCTTTTTTAGTATTAATGATGTTAGGAGTATGTATATGTTTCGTCAACCAAATTTTTCTAATTTAAGATTTAATATTATTCAAGCTATAAATCCATATATTCAAAATTCTTCAAATAAATGTTTTGGAAAATCTATTATTTCTTTACCTAACAACAAAGTAAAGAGTACAATAAATTTACCTAAAAAGCTTCTAAATAAAAATTTTAAATTAACTAGTCAACCGAGTGTTGATTTGGTTACCTTATCTCCAGATGCAAAAATTGCGAATGTATCAAAACCTACACAAGATAGTAAGGTTGCTTATGGTAAATTAATAAAAAAAGTTTTAAATAGGTATTTTGATAATGATAATATTGATACTGATTTCCAAAAAGACAAAAAAGCAAATTTAAAACAGCTTGTAAAAGAATTTGAGCGTGAACAATATCGTAAATATGTAGCTCCGAGAAAAAAAGCAAAGAAATTAATGAATGAAGATGCAGTAGAAAAATATAAAATGATGCAGCAAGATATATTAGATGAAGAATATGAGAATAGAAGATTTTATAAACTTTATTTGAATCAATTTGAAGATTGGGATGATTTTGAGAATTTGGAGTGTTAAGCCGTATGTGAAGTTCCACCATTTAAAACAACTAGAACAATTAAAATCAAGAGCCGAAAGGCTCTTTTTTAAAGCATAAATTACTGTCTGTTAATAAACTTTACAAATATAGCAATTTTAATTAAATAATTTACTTTATGTAAACATAGGGGAAAATAAGGATATTTGTATGGGATTAAGCAAAATCGCATTGAATTTGGCAGAACGGACTGCCAGTTATGCTAAAATGTTAGGAAAATCAAGCATTTTGGAAACAAAACCAATTAGCAGAGTAAATGTTAGCGGATTAAAATATTCTGCAAATTTGAAAGCCGATACTTTTTCTCCTAAGATAGATAAATGGTTTGACGGAATAAAGACAACTCCTCCGTATGCAAATAGAGAAACTACGGTGGTTGCAGGACATCATGATTTTCACAGTGCAAATAGTTTTTCAAATCTAACTCTGGATAATCTAAAAAACATGCACCCAAATGCAGGTGAAAGAAACTTGAACAATTTTGTAGAAAGTAATATTGAGAATTTAAGCCTGAATCGTGAATTTCTGAAACTTCAGCCTCAACCTCATCAAAGTACAGTATTTAGAGCTAGGGGCAGAGGATACGACGGCAGTGGTGCCGATTTTGAAATAATAAGCAAAGCAAAAGTCGGAGATGAAATAATTCCATCTGGAGGATTTGCGTATGCTGCACATTTCAAACCACAAACTGCTCAATATTTGGGATTGCCTGACGGTATGTTGTACGAAATTGTCGTACCAAAAGGTAGTCAAATTTCTGTGAATATGGAACATGGCGGAGAGGCAGTTTTTCCTGCATTGTCCAAATTTAGGTTGCTGAAAAAGGAAACAAGATATATCAAAAGCTACAGTGACGAATGTTGCAAAAAGCTAAATACTAAGGCTCAACCATACACATACGTAAAAATGGAATACATTCCAGAAATTCCAGTGCTAAGCAAAGAACTAGAAAGCATGAGTCCTACTGAGATAAAAAACTTGGTACAACAAGCAAAAGAACGAAACTGCACAACTTGGGCAGATTTTGCAGAATTGCCGAAAAAACTAGGTTCATAAGCAAAGATTTTATATCTTATGTTAGAAAAGTTATTGAAAATCTGTTAGCAACAAAGGTTGTTGAACAAAATTCTCAATTAATATTAAAAAAGGCTGTTTAATACTAATTTTTTACAGAAAGTAGGTTGAGGTTATCTACTTCAACAATATTACCTTCATTTTTAACGATGATTGAGTAGATTTTAAAAGAAAATCTAAAATTTTTCTATAATTTTATTTTTATGCTACAATTGAACCTATGATTACAACTGATAAATTAACCGTAAGATTCGGTTCACAAACATTATTTGAAAATGTTAGTATAAAATTTACTCCGGGAAATTGCTATGGTGTTATTGGCGCAAACGGTGCCGGAAAAAGTACATTATTGAAAGTGCTTTCTGGTGAAATTGAACCAACTTCTGGCGAAGTTCATATTTCTAAAGGGCAAAGAATAGCCGTTCTTCGTCAGGACCATTTCGCATTCGATAACTACAAGGTTATTGATACAGTGATTATGGGACATAAAAAGCTTTATGATATTATGCAAGAGCGTGATGCTTTGTATGCAAAACCTGATTTTAATGATGAAGATGGTATAAAGGTTGCGCATTTGGAAGAAGAATTTGCAGAACTTGATGGCTGGCAAGCTGAAGCTATGGCTGCCTCTTTGCTTTCAGATTTGGGAATTCCTGATGAAATGCACTATGAATTGATGTCAGAACTTTCTGGTAGCGAAAAGGTGCGTGTATTGTTGGCGCAAGCGTTATTTGGTAATCCTGATATTCTGCTATTAGATGAGCCGACTAACCACCTTGATTTGAATACTATTGCGTGGTTGGAAGAGTTTTTGATTAATTTTCCTAACCTCGTTATTGTTGTTTCGCACGATAGAAAATTTCTGGATAATGTTTGTACGCATATGGCAGATATTGATTACAAAAATATTCAGCTTTATACCGGAAACTATTCTTTCTGGTCACAAGCGAGCCAACTAATTAAAAAGCAAAAGGAAGAACAAAATAAGAAAACTGAAGAAAAAATGGAAGAGCTGAAAGCTTTTATTGCACGTTTTAGTGCAAATGCTTCAAAGGCAAAACAAGCAACTTCCAGAAAAAATATGCTTGATAAGTTGTCATTGGAGGAAATTAAGCCATCTTCAAGACAATATCCGAGAATTAGGTTTACTTATAACAAAATTCCTGGCAAAGATGTTTTGCAAGTTAAAAATCTCTACAAAACAGTTGATGATGAACTTTTGATTAAAAACTTGAGTTTTGAAGTTAATCAAGGTGAAAAAGTTGCGTTTATTGCTCGAGATCCTTTCATTATTACAAATCTTTTTGATATTTTGGAAGATAGAGTAAAACCTGATAGTGGAGAAGTTGTTTGGGGGGTAACCGCAACGCATTCATATTTTCCGAAAGATAACAATTTTTATTTTGAAAATAACAAAACCATCATGGAATGGCTTGCAGATTATTCACCGGATCAGCACGTAAATTTTTTACGTGGATATTTGGGCAGAATGTTGTTTTCAGGTGAAGATGCGGATAAAAAAGTCAATGTTCTATCAGGTGGCGAAAAGGTTAGATGTTTGTTTGCAAAAATGATGATTGCAGAAGCAAATGTAATGATTTTGGATGAACCGACAAACCATCTTGATTTGGAAAGTATTACGGCATTAAACAATGCTTTGATTGACTTTCCGGGAACAATTCTATTCACATCTCAGGACTATCAATTAATACAAACAGTTGCAGACAGAATTATTGAAATTTCTCCAAAAGGTTATATTAATATGCGCAACAAGTATGATGATTATTTGAAAAATCCGGTTGTTTTGAAAAAACGTGAGGAATTATACAAGTAATTTTTTCTGAGTAAATCCAATATACGTCATTTGTAGGATTAAAACATTTTTGAATTGTTTTAAAATACTAATGGGTTAAATATTGGGGTAGTTCTTATGGAAGATGTATTTTATCCGCAAAATAACGGAGATATTTCGTCATCAATTACACAAAGTTGGACAGAGCAAGCAATTGAATGCTATTCTATTAAATGTGATTGCAAGCAGTGTTCGCTAAAAAATGGGCATTACTCTTTTAAATGCCAAATGCCAAAAGTTATTGATATTTTGATAAATGCAATCGGATATCCACAACAAACAATCTGATATTTGTTGTATAATATTTCTGATGAAAAAGATAGTTATATTTTTTGCAGTATTTATAATTACATTTTTGCCCGCAAAAGCAGATATCGTAAAGGTTTCTGCAGATGATGCCGTTCATCTTGCGTTGGAGAATAATCTTGAATTACAGGCAAAACGCAAAGAAATTGATATTTTGAAACAAGAAGTGAAGATGGCTAATGCACTGAAAAATCCGCAGTTGCAATCTTCTGTTTTAGTTGGTAATATTGGGCGTTCAAATGCAAGTCAAGCTGGTGTTGCTTTGCCTATAGAGATTGCCAAAAGAGGTGTTCGCAAAAAGGCTGCAATAGCTAATCTGAGTTTGATGGAAGATAAAATCAGGCAAGAGGAATTGAACCTTAAACTAGAGGTGATGAGTGCATATTTTGATGTTGTTTATATGAAATCTGTTGTTTCGATTTTGCAACAAAGAGAACAACTTTATAGGAAAATGCGCCAAGTCGCAGAGGCAAAACCCAAAACATCACCAAACTATGAAGTTGAAAAATTGCAATCTGATATAAAACATAAGAAACAATTAATTTCTTTAAATAAAGCAAAAGCAAATTTGATATATGCGCAATTCCATTTTAATAAGGTTTTGAACCTAAAAGATACATCTACAATGTATGATACTCGTGAAAGCTCATTGTTTCAAGAGCATATTTCTTTGTTAGATATTCAGCTTCCTGAATATTCTACGATTGAAGAAGTTGCGATGAAATATAGTTATTCGATTAAAATTGCATATGATAATATTGATAAATCTGAACGAGATCTTTCGGTTGCAAAACATAAGCCTATTCCTGATTTGACTGTACAAGGCGGTTATGCGTTTTCGGGTGACGGACAGTATCATGGTGCGTATGTTGGAGGGTATTTTGATTTGCCTGTCTTGTATTCATACAGACCGGAAATCAAGCGTGCGCAAATTATTCTTGATAGGGCGAAGATTGATGAAGTTTCTTTTGAAAATAAATTAAAATTTGCACTAAAAGAGGATTATAACAACTTTAAGTATGCTAAAGAGAATATGGGATATTATAAAGCCATTCTTAAAGAATCTGATAACATTCTAAAAATGTCTGAACAACGTTATGCAAATGGAAAAACTTCTTTGCTAAATTTATTCATTATAGAAAATTCTCACCAAGAAATTTTGAATGAATACATTAGCGATATGCAAGTTTATTATGACGCATATCTTGATTTGATGCACAATATGGGACATGACATTTTGTTAGACGAAAAGTCATTGGATGATTTGTAATAAAATTTTTTGATTTTTTTGCTTGACAAAAAACTCTTTTTCATATAAAGTTAGTTTAAACTAACAAATAAGGAAAAGCATGAAAATTACTACAATTTGTAAATATGTTGATCAACCAATGATTTTGAATAAACTCGATAAAAAGATGCCGGCTTTGTTGATTGGGACTGGCGGAGTTTTTGGGGTTGTAAATTCTGTAAAATCTGCTCAGAAAGATAAAAAGACAGCTAAACAAAAATTTGCGCAAAATGTCATAATTATTTCATCTACAATCGGTGCATCATTGTTGGGAACTAGAGGCTTAAAAATTAATGGAAAAAAGATTTTTAAAGGTTTGATGGAAAGAGTTCCTTTGTCAGAACTTCAAAAAGTTCAAACATCAGCTGTAAACAAATTTTTAAAAACCGAAAAGACTACTGACAAAAAAGTTCTTGAGGCTTTGGAAAGAGCTAAAATCAGAGAACTTTCACCAAAACAAATAGATACACTAACAAACAAACTTCCTACATCTCCTGCGAAAAAAGAACTTTTTGAGGTAATTTTGCCTGAAAAGAAAAACTTAAATTCAAAGGAGATTTTTTCTGAGATTAAACGACTTTCTCTATTGGGGTTAATTCCTGTTACAGGTGGAGTTGCGGGTGGAATTGTTGCTGATAGAGTGGTTAATAGAGGAGAAAGCGCAGATTTGCGCAAACAACGAACTGCCAATAAGGTTAAAGAGGGATTATATCAGTATTTAGCAAATATTTTCTTGTGTAATGTCGGAGCCGGTAGTGCATTATTTATTTCTGAAAGGTTAGAAAAAGCAAAAAAAATTAAACCTTTAACCCCGATGAAAAAATTGGTTGTTATATTGTCTGGGATTACGGCTACCGGAATTGTCGGAGGAAGCTATATAGCTAATTATGTTAGTAAAAAGTGCATAAATCCGTTATTTGGGGAGAAAAATCAGAAAAAATTATATGGTGAACGTAAGCCGGAGGCTTTGGATATTGCTTTACATGCTGATGATATTGCAACTGCAGGAATTTTATCAGGTTTTAAGTGGATAGAGCCAGCTTTACCATTTATGTATTTTATTTCCGGTTATAGAGCCGGAATTGGTTATCGAAATGGAAATAACCTTAATAGCACTAATAAATAAGTTTTTCTACACACCTTCTTATACAAAAAGAGCCTCTGCAATTGCAGAGGTTCAGTTTTGATAAAATTTTCTTTTATTATAATGATGCTTTGAGTTCGCTCAAACATTTTGCCAATTGATCTGGACAACTTGTTGGCTTGTCACCGCATTTAATTCCTGAAAATTTTGCGATTACATCATCAATTTTCATCCCTTTTACAAGGTGTTTAATTCCCATTAAATTTCCAGGACAACCGCCTAAAAAATCAACATCAGCTATTGTTCCATCATCATTTAGTTTCACTTGCATCAATCTGCAACAAGTCCCGTGAGTTTCATATTGAATAACTTTTTCCATATATTTAATCCTTCTTAAACTTTCTTTACTTACATTATATTGACAAATTAAAAATATGCAATAAAAATAATATATATGAAGAAATTTTTATTAACAATACTATTAATTATAACATTGCCTTGTTATGCTGAAACATTTTTGACTGGTGGTGTAAATTATAATGTAGACACCGCAAGACAAGAGTTACAAAATTCTCCGGTAGAAAAACTCCCTCAAGAACTTGTTTCTCAAAATCTTTTGGATAAAGATTATGAGAAAAATATTGGATATGCTTTGCAAGGAAATGTTTCTTTACAAGATAGAGCATTGGCATTTTTCTCGGATAGTACTTATGCAGTGCTTTATAATGAAGATAAACTTCATGTCTGGTATTATGATAAAAATGGTAAATTGATTTATATGGAAGTTCGTGACGGGTTGAGTTTCCCTTACAAATCTTACAAATATTCAATTGATGGAACTTTAGTAAATATGGGGTTGCGTGTTTCTAAGGAAGAAACTTTTATTTATAATCCGCAAGGAAAACTTATTGCGCATTGGCTTGGAACTAATGCTTATGATGAGGGCGGAAATGTTATTATGACGAGAAAATATATTCGTTAATTTTGTTATTTTATTGTTTTTCGTGCTATAATCTTCTCAATATAGGAGAAATAAAATGTCCGGACTTGAGAAATTAATAGAAACGGCACGTGGAAAACGTAAAGCTGATCTTGTAATAAAAAATGCAAATATTATAAATGTTTTGTCAGAAGAAATTCATAAGGGCGACATTGCAATTTGTGACGGAGTTATTGCCGGAATTGGCGAAAATTACGAAGGCGAGAAAGAAATTGATGCAAAAGGTGCATATGTTAGCCCCGCTTTTATTGATGGTCATGTGCATTTGGAAAGTTCTATGGTGCTTCCGCATGAATTTGCCAAAGCTGTTGTCCCTTGCGGAACTACAACAGTTATAATTGATCCACACGAGATTTCAAATGTTTTAGGGCTTCACGGTATAAGCTATATGCACGAGGCAGTAAAAAACTTGCCGTTGGATGTTTTTACGATGCTTCCTTCTTGTGTGCCGGCTACTCCTTATGAAACTTCCGGTTTTGATTTAAACAGTTATGATTTAGCTCTTTTAATAGATAGTACTTGGGTACTTGGAATTGCTGAAATGATGAATTACTCAGGGCTTTTGAATTTGGACAAAACTGTTTTGGCAAAACTTGATTTAGCTCGTTCTAAAGGCAAAAGAATTGACGGGCATGCTCCGTTTTTGAGTGGAAAAGATTTGTGTGCATATATTGCAAGTGGAGTTAAGTCTGATCATGAATGTACAACTCCAGCTGAGGCAATAGAAAAAATTCGTCTTGGTATGTATATTATGATTAGAGAAGGCACTGCCGCAAAAGATTTGGATGCGCTAATTCCTGTCTTGAAAGAAAAAAATACAAGAAAATGTATGTTTGTTACAGATGACAGACATCCAAAAGATTTGAAAGTTCATATTAATGATATGGTTCGTCGTGCGGTAGATGCAGGTGTTGATGTTGTAAAAGCGGTTCAAATCGGAAGTTTGAATACGGCAGAATACTTTGGTTTGAAAAATCAAGGTGCAATTGCTCCCGGATATAAGGCAGATTTATTGATTATGCCTGATTTAAAAACATTTATGCCGGAAATTGTTATTAAAGATGGAAAAATTGCCGCTGAACATGGAAAATTAACTCAAGCATTTACAAAATTTGAAAAACCATCTGTAAGAAGTTCTATTAACGTTCGTTGGATTGAGCCGAAAGACTTTGAAATCAAAGGAACTTCAAAACTTGTTAATACAATCGAAATTATTCCTCATCAGTTAGTAACAAAATCGTCTGTGTGTGAAGCGAAATTTGAAAATGGATTACTCCAAAGTAATATTGATGAAGATGTTTTAAAAATTATTGTTATGGAACGTCACAGAGCAACAGGAAATATCGGAAAAGGCTTTGTAAAAGGCTTTAACCTAAAAGCAGGTGCGATAGCTTCAACTGTAGCACACGATTCACATAATATGATTATTATTGGTACAAATGACAAAGATATGTACACCGCATCTGTTGAATTGGTAAAAATGCAGGGTGGAAAAGTTGTTGTAAAAGATGGAAAAGTTGTAGCACGACTACCGTTGCCTATTGCCGGTTTGATTTCTGATAATGATATAGAATATGTATTGCAGCATTGTGAAGATTTAAACAAGGCAGTAAAAAATCTAGGATGTTCGTTGGATGATGCGTTTATGACAATGGGATTTTTGTCATTACCGGTAATTCCTGAACTAAAAATCACCGATAAGGGATTATTTAGTACGAAAAAATGGGATTTTGTAGGCATAAATGCAGAATAGTTAGTAAATAACATATGAAGAATTAAATAAGGATGTTTTTTACTTTGAATTAAGGGCTTTTTCCTTTTGTTCTTGAAGTTTCTTTTTGAATAGAACTTTTTGGAATAAGTTATACATTTTTTCGCTATTAACGACTGTAATTTGAGTTTTTCTGTTTACAAAATCAACGTTTACATAAGGCTTTTGACTGAATATATTGTTTTCTATATTCACGAGTTGAAATAGCCCCTCAGTTAATACACTGATGGGCTCTCTCAAAAATATATCAAATGTTTTTCGAATATCGAATTTTTTCATTTTTAGTCTGGGTTTTAATGTTTGTTTAGAGTTTAGGAAATTTCTATACTCTGTTTATTTTATTTGCTAGTTAGATTTTGGTCGCATTTTTTCGATACGTTTCATAATATCGGCTCTATCAGCAGCGTTAGGGTTAAGTGCTAAGTATTGTTGATAGTATTTTACTGCACCTCTGTAATTCAATTCTTTTTCGTAAGACATAGCTTTCAACTTAGCGATTTGAGGGCTATTGTGATAGAAGTCGATTGCACGGTTACAGTATTCAATTGCTGATGCGTAGTTGTTTTCTTGATATTCATGTTGTGCAATATCGAAAAATTCGTTTGATTTAGTTTCGCAAAGATTGATATACTCAATACCGTTTTTAGCAATAATGTTATCAGGATCTTTCATCAATGCTTTTTGCAAAGCTAATCTTGCAGTTCTGAATTGTTTATTATGAACAAGAATTTCTGCTAAATACAAATCGTCATCAACTGAATTTGAGAAATTAACTGCGTTTTCAAATGTATAAACAGCATCTTTTTCTCTGCCTAAAGCCAAATATGCTTCACCTTTGATTACACTATCCATCAAGTTGTTTCCGGCTGCTTGAACAATGTAGTTCAAACTGTCACGAGAAAGCGGATCTTGGTGAATAAGTTTTGCAAGTTTTAATTTTGCAAGATGTAATTCCAAATCTTCAGGACATTTTTCAATTGCCTTGTTTATGTAGTCATAAGCGAGATAAACTTCTTTGTTTGTTGTGATTCCGTTATTTTCGCCACGATCTTTAGCCATTTCGTAATATGTGTTTGCAAGACCGACAATTGCATCATCATTGTATGTTGAATCTCCAACAAGTTTTGAATAATAATCAAGAGCTTGATCATATTTTCTGATATGTAATGCCATATTTGCAATTCTTAATTTGCTTTCAGAGTTGTTTGGATTAATTGCAAGAGCTGTTTTCAATTGCTCCATCGCAAATTCTTCATCTGCACGATTTTCGTAAATTGTAGCAAGGTTCATATAAGGTCTTGCGTTTTCAGGTTTTACAAGTTGTGCTTTTTTGAACGAATTAATTGCAGCGGCTTGGTTACCTTGTTTCAAATATAATTCACCTTGTAAAGTTAAAGCAGGTGATGAATTTGGGTTTACGTGTAATGAGTGGTTAACCCATGTTAAAGCTTTTGAATAATTTCCTCTGCGAGTTTCAACTTGTGACATGTGATACCAAGCAGTTGGGTTGTGAGTGTTATATTTCATTGCACTCATAAAACTTTTTTCTGCAGCATTCAAATCGCCATTCATCATTTGAACAACACCAACGTTGTCATGAGCATTTGCAAAGCCTGGATTGATTTTTAAAGATGTGTTGAACAAATCTAATGCATCATTTTTGTTGCCTAATTTTAATGTTGCAACACCCATTGCATTATATGCTTGGTAGTATTTTGAATCCAAATTTACGGCAGTAACAAATTCTTTTATTGCAGAATTGATAAGTCCTCTTGTTGTTTTGATATAATCAACGTCAGATGCAGTTTGACGCTGCATGTAAACATACCCTTGCGCATAGTGCAAAATAGGGTTTCTTGGTGCTTTCTTTAGCAATTTGTCCAATTCAAACTGTGCAGGTTCTAGTTTGTGTTGTTTTGCCATAGAAACGGCTCTTAAAGCTTGTAAATTAATATCATTCGGTTTAGCCTCAATCATTTCTTTCAATTTAGCATCAGCTTCATCGCAATGGTTGTACTCAATCAATTTAGCGATTTCCGGATACGGCTGGGAAATTGATTTAACTGCATTAACATTTTGTTGGGAATAAATGTTAGGTACTGTAGTCGTATTTCTTTGCACTTGTGCCTGTAATTCTTTTGCATTAACTTGCGTAGATAGGGCAGCTATAACGACAATAGACGATATTAATAATTTTCTATAATTCATTTTATCTCCTGCGCGATAATTTAATTATTTTAATTCTTATAAAAGTATTGTATAATACTATTTATAAAAATGCAATAATATAAATGTAGTAGAAACCGTATATAAAAAGGCGATAACAAATTATGGGAATTAACTCAAATTCAAAACAAGATTTAGAAGATTTTAAATCTTATATCATAGCAGAAAAAAACTTTTCAGAACATACCGCAAAAGCCTATTGCTCGGATATTTTAAGCTTTTTAGTATGGATGGATGATGAATGTTGTGAGGATGTAAACTTTTCCAAAATCAGAGATTATATACACTTTATACAAAAGTTTAATTATAAAAAGACTACGGTTGCGAGAAAAATTGCTTCGTTAAGAACTTTTTACAAATATTTATACCGAGAACGAAAAATTGATTCAAATCCTGCAATGAATTTGAATAATCCAAAACGCCCGAAATCACTTCCAAAATTTTTGACACCGGATGAAGTTGAACAAATTCTCAATAATACAAAAATTGAAACCCCTGCCGGCTACCGTAATAGAACTATTTTAGAACTTCTTTGGGCTACAGGAATGCGTATCTCTGAACTTTCCGGTTTGAATTTTGGTGATTTGAACTTAGAACATAATGAAATTAGAGTTTTTGGTAAAGGCTCAAAAGAAAGAATTATTCTTGTTACAGATAGAGCAAAAAATTATTTGGAAAGATATATTGAAAGCGCAAGAGCCTTAATTCCAAAAGGTTTTCCAGTTCCTCCACAAGATGAAAACTCTCCTGTTTTTATAAATAATACGGGATATAGACTTCAAACAAGAACTGTTAGAAACGTAATAAATGAGGTTGTAGAAAAAATAAATCTTCCAAAGCACGTAACTCCACACGTATTTCGTCATAGTTTTGCGACACATTTAATTGAAAATGGTGCAGATTTGAGAGTAGTTCAAGAATTGTTAGGTCACGCAAGTATTTCTAACACTCAAATCTACACTCACGTATCAACCCAGCACCTAAAAGAAGTCTACAACCAGTCCCATCCGAGAGCGTAGTACAATAAAAAACTTATTTATTTTCATATTTTCCAGGAGTGTATTTATTGTAATACAACTTATCATTTCTCATTGTTTCTATAGTAGAGCTTTCCCAGTTTGATAATTTGGTTGGTTGTACAACATAACCATATACATCGATACCAAATTGATTTGGTCCTTTATTCGGACCATTAACATCGATACCAATTAAACCACATTGAACACCAACACCGCCATATACATAATTGCCATCTGCATCTTTTTTATTAGAAACGCAATTACCTTTACTGTCCTTATTACATTGAGGCCATGCAACACCACATTTTGTAGAAGAAGCGGCAGAATTATTATGAGTACCTGATTTTACATAATTATGCAAAAATATACTTGAACCATTTGTTAACTGCCCTTTCGCCCAACTTGTGCTTTGATCATAATTAGACATACTTACTGTACTTCCCCAACCATTATTTCTATAGCGGGCGCCTATCATATTATTTGATATGCAACCTTGGTTTGAAGCAGTTCCGCAGCTTTTAGACATTTTTAAATTTTCGGCAAGTTTGTTATATAACTCTTGAGTTGAGTTCATCGCAAACATTTCTGCATAATCAGTATAACCATATTTTTACTGTACCATATATAAAGATTGTTCAATTAAGGCATTATTTTTCTTTAACGCAGTAATTAATTGTTTTTCTCTATTATTAGCCACCAACGTAGGCATTGTAATAGCAGCTACAACACCAATAATACCCAAAGTTACCAATACTTCTGCCAAAGTAAAAGCAAACATATTTTTTCTAACCATATAATACCACCTTTTCATTTATTTTAGCTAAAATTGTAACAATTTTATTTATAATTGTCAATATTAAAAATATTTGATAAATTAAAAATATGGATGAAGTTATTGAAAAATTAAAAGAGTTAGGATTTAACGAATATCAATCAAAAGTTTATATTGCGCTTTTGAAAAAATTTCCAGCGACCGGTTATGAAATCAGTAAACTTGCAAATATTCCGCAATCAAGAACTTATGACACACTTAAAAATCTTGAGAACCTTAATATTGTTTTGAGTTCAAATTCCAAACCGATAACTTACACTCCGATTAAGCCTAAAGAATTAACAAAGCGTTATAAAAGGAAATTCGATTCTACGATAAATTTTTTGGAAAAGAAACTTCCTGATATCAAAGAAGAAGAATATACAGAACCGATTTTGTCTATAAATGGCAGAACTAAAATTATTGACAAAATTATTGAAATCATAAAAAATGCCAAAACAAATATTTATATTGAGCTTTGGGGTGAGGATTTTAAACACCTTGAACAACATTTGTTAGATGCGTATAATCGTGGTTTAGATGTGAAAATAGTTAAGTACGACAATTTTATTTGTAATTTTGGAACTGTTTTTGAACACTCTGGAGTTCCGATGTTGGGGTATTATTTGAGTGGAAAATTTTTGTTCTTGGCGGTAGATGATAATGAAGGTCTTTTTGGCATGACCCAACCAAATAAAACTAAAAATCCAAAAGTCTTATGGACAAAAAATTCGGAAGTTGCATTTTTGATAAAAGCTCTTGCGGTTCATGATATGTATATGATTGACATTGCGGATAATTTCCCTGAACAATTGAGATATTTCTATGGTGCAGGATTGAAAAAATTGCGTGATAAAATTTTACATTAATTTACTTTTAAAATAATTTTCAAAGGTGTATAATTACTTAAAAGGAGAATTTGGGAAATCCTTCGGGATAGTTAAGTGGTGGTGAAAATTTATGTACGGATATAGTTTTGAATTAATAACAGGGCCGATGAGCTGCGGAAAAACAGAAGAACTTTTAAGACGTGTTAGGCGTTCCATTATTGCAAAAAGAAAAGTTAAAGTTATTTCGCCGGAAGTTGATACTAGAGCAAAAGGGGATTACATAGAATCAAGAAATGGTTTGTGGCTTGATGCAATTAAGGTTAAGCATGCCATTCAAATTATGAGTGTTGTAAAACCGGAAGATGAAGTTATTGCAATTGATGAGCTTCAGTTTTTTGATAAAAATATTGTTAAAGTTATTTCAAAACTTATGGATGAAGGCAAAAAGATTATTGGAACAGGCTTGGAGCTTGATTTTAAGGCTGAACCTTTTGGAAGTATGCCTGAATTGATGTGTATAGCTACAGAAGTTCATAAGTTGCACGCAGTATGTATGAAATGCGGTTGTGAAAATGCAACAAGAACTCAAAGATTGATTGACGGAAAACCTGCTGACAAGCACTCTCCATTGATTATGATTGGTGGAGATGAAACTTATGAAGCTCGTTGTATCAAATGCTATGAACTTCCTGATAGGGAATTAGAAAAGAAAAAACGTGGATTTAAGCTTCTAAGTTTTGAACATTAGTGCTTTGATATTACAAATGTCATTTGTCTTTTAATCCATTTCATAATAATTCCGACAACATAATTCTGTTGAGATTGAGTTAATTCAATTCCTTTTGGGATTTTATGCCATTTTGATAGACAACCTCTACAGCAACATGCGGTTGCGTGTTGTGCAATGAAAACTGGATGTCCCTTCATCGGAGTTTGTTTCCCGTCATTGGGAATTTCTGCCGGTGCAAGGCGTTTAGAAATAAAGTCGTGAGCATGACGTTCAATAGTATCCAAACCCTTTTGTACGATATAATCTTTATCTGCCTGTTTGAGTTTGAATTTGCTCCTAAAATCTGATTTTGCCAATCTGTCAAATATATCTGCCATAATTGTATTTTAGCATAAATTTGTGGTTAGTGTAAGTATTTTTCGGACTGTTGTCCTCAGTATGACGATTTAACCCTCTCTCGTGGTTGTAATTAAAAATCTTAGCTGCCTAGCACTATAATAATTCTTCTATAGCTAAAACAACATCATTTACCGTTCTGATTTGTTTGAAGTTTTCAGGTGAGATTTTCTTTTCTGTAAATTCTTGCAATTTTACGGCTAAATCTACTGCATCAATACTATCAAGTTCCAAATCTTCAAAAAGATTTGCATCAAGCGTTAATTTTTCAGGAGCGATTTCAAAATCGTCTACCAAAATTGTTTTTAATTTTTCAAAAATTTCTTCTTGTGAATATTTTTTACCCATTTGTACAAACCCTTATTGAATATTATTTTTAATAAAATCAGCTATAGTTTTAACTGAATAAAAATGTTTTTTGTTTTCTTCTTTATCTTCGCCTAAATCAATATGATATTTCTTTTTTAATGCCATTCCAAGTTCTAGTGCGTCAATACTGTCTAAACCTAAACCACTACCAAATAACGGCTCATCATCTTTTATATCATCAGTTGTTATATCTTCCAACTCTAATGAACTGATAATTAGAGTTTTAATTTCGTTTTCTAAGCTCATCTTAATCCACCTATTTATACTTATAACCTAATTAGTGAGTAAAGTCAAACTTGATTTTTTCGCAAATTGTATTTCTTAGCTTGATTTCGGAAGTTTCATTGAAGTCAGAAAGTTTTATTGGTTCAAGTTGGGTTATTGAATAAGTTATAACTTTTTCCCCTGCATCATAAATAGGTTTTCCTTTTTGCAAAAACGGATAATCGCATACTATTTTTACAGGCAAAATATCTGCTCCCGATGCAATTTGTACGGCTGCTGAACCTTTATGGATTTTTATTTCTTCGCCTTCAACTGTTCTTGTTCCGGTTGGAAAAATTATTATATTGTAACCGTCATTGAGGGTTTTTGTACAAATGTTTTTGAACTCATCAAGCTCAATGTTGTTTGGAATATATACATTTTTGATTATGTTTTTGAGAAAAATATTGTTCAAAAGTTCTTTTTTGGCGATACATAAAGAATTGTCATAAATTCCGATAAGTATTAATATATCAATAAATGTCGGATGTGTTGCGACAATAATTTTTCCTTTAACCTGCTTTACTCCATGTTTTTCGATTTTGATTAGATTTAAAACAACGAAAAATTGTGTGTAAATATGCCATAATTTATGTATTATGTGAGAAAATTTTTCACGTTTTTTTTCTCCTTGTAAAAATATTCCACCAATAGGCAAAAATAAAAAACTCAATAATAAAGAACCAATTCCGAATATGGTGAACACCATTACAACCAAAAATCCACGAATAAATTTAGTCATTTACACGCTCCATAACGAATAACGGACAAATATATTTTCCGCCTTTTATAAATTCATTAAAACTGTTAGGTAACAATTTGTTGGAATTTTCTTTTATTACAACTTTTTCACCTTCATCATAATCAATCAAAATAGAGATACTTTCATATTTATCAACAGAATCTGCATAGCAAAAAAGAGTTTTTTCTTTATTCATAACCGCATCTAAAAGCCCTGAAGAAAACGAGTTTTCGCCCGCTGCAATTGAGTTATACGAATTATAAATTGTTTTCATTAGAGAAAACAATCCTATTGTTGAATTGTGAACCGAAAAACTAAATCCGGTCGGAGAAATTTCGTTTTCTTCATGTTCTTGTTTGATGAGTTTTACAACTCTTTCCAATTCACCATATCTTGAAGCATAAACAAGTTTTACATCTTCGTTATCATAGCATTTCAGCAATGTACTCATTGCGATTTTTCCAACGGGAGAAAGTTTCCTTCTCATCATCATTGGAATAGCGGATAAGTCTATATCTTCTCCGCAAGAATAAGAAATCTTTTTTATACGAAATTCCAGATTATTCATGGTAACATATTAGCATGAACGGGATTTTTATAACAGATGCGAGTGCGGTTTTTGCAGACAAATTAACTCTTGATGATACGATTATTAAAGGTGGCAAATTCTATTTTGGAAAATTGGAAAAAGATTTTGAGCCAATAGATGTTGAACGTTATGATTTGAGATGTAACAGGGTTTTAAAGTATCTTGTTGATAAATTGGATTTGTCGGGATTTGAAAAAGATGAAATTGGAATTGTTATTGGAACTACAAATTCCGGTATTCAAGAATTTGAAGATTCTGAAAACAAACACCACGCAGAACTTGGAAATCCTGCTGAATTTTTGAAATGGTATTTAGGTACAAAAAATTATGCTGCAAGTGTTTCTACGGCTTGCACTTCAGGAACAAAAGCATTTTCTACCGCAGTAAAATTGTTGCAAAATGATGTTTGTAAAGTTGTAATTGCCGGAGGCATTGACACACTCGCAGCAATGCCGTCATATGGATTTCACGCATTGGAAGTTTTGTCGCATGAAAAATCCAATCCTTTTTCTAAAAACAGAGATGGAATAAGTTTGGGTGAAGGCGGGGCATTGTTTGTGTTAACAAAAGATGTCAAGATGCAAAAATGCTTGGATGTAAAGTCGATTACTAATGTCGATCGGATTTGCAAATCTGATAACGAAATTGTAGCTCTTCTTGGTATTGGTGAAACTTCTGATGCTTATCATTCTGCCACTCCCGATCCTGAAGGAGTTCAAGCGGTTAGAGCTATTCAATTAGCTCTTGATGATGCAGGGTTAAAGGCTGAGGATATTGATTATATAAATTTGCACGGAACTGGGACTGTTTCAAACGACTTGATGGAAGCGAATGCAATTTATAAGGTTTTTGGAGATAATGTTCCTGCAAGCTCAACAAAACCTTTTACGGGACATTGTTTGGGTGCGGCAGCAAGTATTGAGGCTTTTATTTGCTATCAAATTTTGAAAGGGAAAAGAAATTTACCTATTCATAAATATGATAACGAATATGATGAAAATTTGCCAAAAATTAATCTTGTAAATTCAAATACAGAAAATAAAAAAATAAATACTTGTATGAGTACGTCTTTTGGTTTTGGAGGGACAAATGCGGTTGTAATTATGGGAAATAAGACTGAAGCTGGCATTGCGAGCGATGAACGACGTAGTAATCTCATTCAGCCTGCAAATAATGAGATTGCGACGGCTACACTAAGCGTTTCACCTCGGAATAACACAAATAATTGCCTCTCTGCATCTCAATGTCTTCCTCATTCTGAACCAATGGTTTTGATTGATAAATTAATTGATGTTGATATGAAAAAACAGATTGTAAAAACTTCTGTCACTATTCACAAAGATAAAATCTTTTTTGATAAAGATATTAATGGGGTTTCTCCGCTTGTTGGGATTGAGTTTATGGCGCAAACAATCGGTTGTTATGCTTTTTACAAGGCAAAAATGTCAATTCCTAAAATTGGTTTTTTGTTAGGAGCAAGATTGTATGAAAATTCTCTTGAAAAATTTGAAAATGGTAAAACATATATTATTACTGCAAGAGAGGTTTATGGAGATAGTGAGCTTGTTTCATTTGAATGTTTAATTTATAATGAAGGTGAAGATGGTGATGAAAGTAAGTATATTGCCAAAGCTACAATTAACGCATTCCAACCAAAAGATGTTGAAAAATATATAGGGGAATTAGAATAGTGGGTGAAAATAAAAAAGTTTTAGTAACAGGTTCAAGTCGTGGAATTGGTCGAGAAATAGCTCTATTTCTTGCAAAAAATGGTTTTGATATTGATGTGCATTATGCGCATAATAAAGAAAAAGCACAAGAAGTTGCAGACGAAATAAAATCTTTTGGGCAAAATGCGGAAATTTTGAAATTTGACATAAAAAATAGAGAAGAATGCGCAAAAGTTCTTGCAGACAAGCTTTATTACGGAATTGTTTTAAATGCCGGAATAGCGAGGGATAACGTTTTTCCATTGCTTGAAGGTGATGAGTGGGATGATGTTATTCAAACGAATTTAACAGGATTTTATAATGTTTTGAAACCTCTTGTAATGCCAATGATTTCAAACAGAATAAGGGGGCGAATTATTACAATGTCGTCTGTTTCTGCTCTTTCCGGCAACAGGGGGCAAATAAATTATGCTGCATCAAAAGCAGGTATTATCGGTGCAACTCGTTCTCTTGCGCTTGAACTTGCAAAACGTGGAATTACTGTAAATTGTATTGCTCCGGGTGTGATTGAAACTGATATGATTAAAGATGTTCCGGTTGATGAAGTTAAAAAACTTATTCCGATGAAAAGATTGGGGCAGGTAAAAGAGGTTGCAAGTCTTGCTAATTATCTTATGAGCGAAGATGCGTCATATATTACGGGGCAAGTGATTTCTGTAAACGGAGGACTTTATTTATGAGGCGTGTTGTAGTTACCGGTATGGCATTAGCAAGTCCTTTAGGATGTGATATTAATACGGCTTTTTCAGGGTTACAAAAACTTGAGAATTGTATAGAATATGATACAAAATTAGACCAATATAAAAGATTAAATACAAGACTTTCTGCATATGTAAGAGGTTTTGAAATTCCATCAACATATAATAGAAAAGTTCTTCGTACAATGGGGCCTGTTTCAATTATGGCGGTTAGAACTGCAGAACTTGCACTTGAAGATGCCGGATTGTTGGGTGACGAAATTATTACAAATGGTGATACCGGTGTAAGCTATGGATCTTCTGCAGGGTCGCTTGATGCAATTATTGATTTTTACGGAATGCAAATTGATAAGGAGGTAAAGGGGCTGAACTCCGGTTCATATGTGAAAATGATGTCACAAACGACAGCTGTCAATATATCACTGTATTTTAAGACAATAGGTCGGTTGATACCGACATCAACTGCTTGCACATCCGGATCAATGGGGATTGGATATGCTTATGAGGCAATTAAAAATGGGTATGAAACAGTTATGATTGCCGGTGGTGGTGATGAAATGCACCCGACAGAAATTGCTATTTTTGATACGTTATATGCAACAAGTTTGAAAAATGACACACCAAAACTTTCTCCTTGTCCATTTGACAAAAATAGAGATGGACTTGTTTTGGGAGAAGGTGCAGGAACTTTAATTTTGGAAGAATATGAACATGCCAAAAAACGAGGTGCTAAGATTTATGCTGAAGTTGTAGGATTTGGGACAAGTACTGATGGTACACATATTACAAATCCAAATAGAAAAACTATGGGTAGAGCATTAGATTTGGCATTAAAAAGCGCAAACCTTTCTGCAGACAAAATTGGATATGTAAATGCGCATGGAACGGCGACTATTCAGGGTGATATTGCCGAAACCACCGCAACAGAAGAAGTTTTTAAAAGAAAAGTTCCTACAAGTTCGACAAAGAGTTATACCGGTCATACACTTGGCGCATGTGGTGCAATTGAGGCAATTTTAAGTATAGAAATGATGAATAAGGGCTGGTTTCATCCGACATTGAACTTAAAAGAAATCGATACTGAATGCGGAAATCTTGATTATATACAGGGAGATGGTAGGGAAATCAAGACAGATTATGTAATGTCCAACAATTTCGCATTTGGTGGAATTAATACATCGTTGATTTTTAAGGCAGTTGGGTAATTAATATGAAAAATAATAAAAATGTATTATATATAATCGCAGGAGCAAATGGGAGTGGAAAAAGCACATTAGCAAATGTATTATTAAAAGAAAAAAACTTAAAATTTCTTAATGCAGATGAAATTGCAAAAGAAATTGCTCCTGGTGCAATAAATAGTGTTCCAATATCAGCTGGAAAAGTTTATTTTCAGCGACTTAATGATTTTTTTAAGAACAATTATTCATTTGCAGTTGAATCAACTTTATCAGGAAATAATATTTTAAGAATAATAAAACAAGCAAGAAAACAAAATTATAAAATTATTTTAATTTATTCCTTTTTAAAGGATTGCACTGTTTGTATTGAAAGAGTGAAGAAAAGGGTAAAAAATGGTGGACATAATGTTCCAGAAGAGGATATTGTCCGTAGGTATTATAAAAGTGTAGTAAAATTTTGGTATAATTACAAAAATATTGTAGATGAATGGACTTTGTTTTATAATGGATATGATTATGCTCCTGTAGTTGTTACTTTTGGAGCAGGTGATAATTTTGAAATTATAAATGAAGAATTGTATAAAAATTTTATAAATAAATTAAACATTGCAGAGGAAAAAATAAATGAATTATAAAGATACTTTAGAATTACTAAATATGTTTACTACTGCAGCACAAATTGCAAAATCTCAAAACAAATATGAATATCATTTAAAAATGGATGAGGCAACATTGGTAGAATTACTAAAAAAAGCTTTTCCAAAGATGAAAGACAGTACAAATATTTTAAGTTTAGCTAAACAAATATTAAATAGTTAAAATCAAATGATCGTAAATTTTTGTATTCCATTCTCAGTGTATTTATAACATAATAAGATTATGGAAAAATTGAAAAAATTAAAAGCTATAATTCCTGTTTTGGGTACTGTGTGTGTGGTTTTGTTATTTCATTTTAGCAAGATTTATGCACTCAAGTTCTATCCGGTTATTGTTAATTCTTTTATTTTTTGTGTATTTTTTTCATCTGTTTTTTGTGAAGAAACTATTATTCAAAAAATTGCTAAAAAAATGGATGGAGAATTAACGGATTTCTCTCGAAATTACACACGAAAACTTACTTATGTTTGGTGTATATTCCTGTTTGTAAATTTGTCTATTTCTTTTGCAACTGTTTTTATGTCGCCCAAAGTTTGGGAATTATATAATGCCTGTATTTCATATATTGCGTTAGGTGTAATGTTCGGGGTAGAATATATTGTGAGAATTATTTTGAGAGCTAAGTATGACAGAAAATAGAGAGCCATTTGTTTTTTATACATCAGGTTCAACAGGTGAACCTAAAATTGTACGCAAAAGTTATGAGTGCTTATTCAACGAGGCAATAGATTTGGCAAAATTTTTCGGTTTTTCAAAAGACATTGTTTTTGTTTCTACAGTTAGTGATGAGTTTATGTATGGAACAACATTTACGCTTATGTTACCAAAAGTTTTAGGTTGTAAAGTTGATGAAGAAAGAGTTGCTTATCCGGAAGATATAAAAAATTATGACAAATTCGTTTTTGTATCTACTCCATCGTTTTTAGAGAAATTAGCGAAATATAATTATACTTTCAAACAAAAACCTGAAATGATTATCTCTGCGGGTGCAAAATTGGATGATAAAATATTTGAGTATTTAGAAAATATTTCAAATGGAGTTACTGAAATATATGGAAGTACAGAAGCAGGAGTGATTGCGTATCGCCAATCTGCAAGTTCAAGGTTGAACTTTTTTGATGCGGTAAAATATGATAATGGCAAAATTTCCTCTCCATATTTTGATGAATCTGAGCTTGAATTAAATGATGAATTAGAGTTTTTTCAAGATGGATTTGTAATAAAACAACGCAATGATAGGATTGTAAAAATTCAGGAAAAACGAATTTCTTTAGATGAAATAGAAAAAGTTTTGAATACAAATAATTTTATAGAAAAATCCTATTGCTTAAAATTGGATGACAAGCTTTGCGTTGCAGTAGTTTTGAATAACGATGGAAAAATTTTTCTTAAAAATAATGGAAAATTGGAGTTGGTAAAAAAGATAAAAAAAACAAATCCATGCCATAGTGGAGAAGGGCGAAAAGGTTCTTTATTCATACTACCTAAAAAATGGCGATTTTTGACAAATTTACCAGTCAATGATAGAGGAAAAATTGATAGTAAAAGGATTCAAGAATGGTTTAACACTAACATAACTTATCCTAATGTTGTTGGTTTTTCTAATGATGGTCAGAATAGTGAAATTGATTTGATTTTTCCGAAAAATAGCAACTTTTTTAATGGACATTTCCCTGATTTCCCAATTTTACCCGGTGTTGTACAATTGTTTTTTGCAAAAGAGTTTGCTAAAGATGTGTATAACCTCGATTTTGTGCCACAAAAGGTTAAAAAGATTAAGTTTTCGTCAATTATAAAGCCGGAATGCAAGGTAAAACTTGTTTTGAGTAAGAAGGAAGGTTCTGTGGATTTCAAATATATTTCTGGCGAAAAAACTTTTTCTTCGGGAACTTTTGTTTTATAATGAGGCTATGATGGCAGTATGTGAAACTTTTATTGATGTACAATTTTTTGACCTTGACCCAATGAATGTTGTTTGGCACGGAAATTATGTCAAATACCTAGAAACGGCAAGGTGTGATTTGTTAGCAAAAGTAGGATACACATATGATGATATGAAAAATGATGGTTATGCTTATCCGGTTGCAAAAATGGATTTGAAATTTATTCAGCCTGCAACTTTTATGCAAAAATTGAAGGTGGTATCTACGATTGTTGATATTGAACCCGCTTTGAATATCAAATATGAAATTTTTGATGTTCAAACCGGTGAAAAGATTTTTATTGCAAAAAGTATGCAGATTTGCGTTGATATAAAAACACGTAAAAGTGTATATGTTGCGCCAAAAAGATTTGTCGAAAGGTTGAAAAATTATGCGTAAATTTTGTATTTTTTTGTTAATAATTTTATGCGGGATAAATATCTGTTTTGCTTCGGATGATATTTTTAATCATCCTTCTACAAGCAAGGCTATTTCATCTCAAATGCCAAAATTAAAAGATGTTTCATGCAAATTTACGCAAGAAAAATATATAAATTCTGTTGTTTTGAAATCAGGTGGAAATTTTAAGTTTGTAAAAAGCAAAGGTGCGATATTTGAAACTTTGTACCCTATAAAATCGACTGTATCTTATACATCAGCTCAAAATAAACAGATGAACGACGTAATTGTTGCGGTGTCAAACAAAAATTACTCATATTTGGATAAGAATTTTTCTTTGTATTACAAACGAGAAAACGGTAATTGGACAATTGGTTTGAAACCTAAAAAAGGTACAATTATTGCTTCTCAACTTAATAATATAATTATTAAAGGAAATGTTGATATTAACAACATAAAAATTGATGCAATTAAAAACGGAACTACGGATATTCATTTTAAATGCGGAATAAATTAATCAATATTTTTAGAATAGTTTTTATCTTAATCCTTGTAACTCTTGGTTTACTGGTATTTTTTAGACCTGCACATACAGAAACTAATATTTTAAAAGCGATTTTTTCATCAACACAAGATAATTTGTTGATAGATTTGAGCAGTAGATTTTCGGCAAAAGTTAATGTAATTGTGGAAAGTGACGATCCGCAAAAAGCTGAAAATACATCAAAAATGTTTTATGCTCAAATTGATAAAAATAAAATGCAAACATCAGACGTAAATATTACTGGGATTTTGGAGGATCTTGAAAAATATCATAACAATTTATTATCAAACAAAACTCGTAAACTGTTAATAAATAAACAGTTTGATAAAGTTATCGAAAATTCTTATGAAACTTTGTATAATCCAGTAATGCCACCGATAGGTTCAATTGATGATGATCCATTTTTGTTATTGACAGATTTTGTTATGAATTTGTCCGGTAATACTCAAATGCCGACGAATTTTTCACCAATTCAGTATAATGATAAATATTATAGTCTGATAAAGCTTGATGTGTCGAGTGATTTGGCGTTATCTCCGACGGTTTTGAATACCGAAATAGAAAAATTAGTCAATCTCCAAAAAAATTTGAGCAAAGATGGTGTAAAAGTTTATTTGACCGGCGCACCAATACATTCGTATTTTGCAAGTAGCCATTCTATTTTCGAAATTAATTTGATTTGTATATTGTCTACTTTGTTTGTAATTGCGCTTATATTCCTGTATTTCGGCTCGCTAATGCCTCTTGTTCCGATTGCGCTGAGTATTGGAGTGGGGATTTTTTCCGGATACTGCGTTACGGCATTGATTTTTAAAGATATACACATTTTGACATTTGTTTTTTCAACAACATTGATAGGTGTTTGTGTGGATTATTCTTTACATTATTTTGTGACTTTGAAAGAGGAAAAAGATGGAAATACTGCAATTAGCAAAATCTTTAAAAGTCTTACAGTGAGCTTGATTACGACAGTGAGTGCATTTTTAATTCTTTTGTTTGCAAATTTTATTTTGTTAAAACAAATTTCTGTTTTTACAATAACAGGTTTGATAACGGTTTATGGGATTGTGGTGTTATTTTATCCAATTATGAAAGATGCAAAGATGTTTGGGTGCAAAGGGGGACAATCTTTATCTGTTAAAATTTGGCAGTCAATGCAAGTTTTAAAAACTAAATTTAATATTGCCAATAAAATTAACTCAAAACATTTACGTTTTTGCGCTTCTACAGTGTTTGTAATTTTTCTTTTTTTAGTTATTTTTAATGTTCATTTTGATGATAATATCAAAAACATGTACACTCCGCCGAAAAATCTTCTTAATGCTGAAAAATTGTTTACGGAAATTATGGGTTCTAATGGCGATACGTCTATTTTTGTTGTGAAGGGTGATAATTTGGAAGATATTTTGCAAAAAGAGGAACAAATTGCGGATAAATTGGGTGATACAGAATATCAATCACTGAGTAAATATGTTCCGTCACAAAAACGCCAAAAATCAAACCAATACCTGATAAAAGAATTATATAAAAAAAATTTGAATGATTTTGCAATATTTTTACCACCGGCAAAACGTGTTCAATTGCTAAATCAAAATATGTCAGATAAATTTTTGACTGTGAACAAAGATTTTGAATTTATGAAAAATAATTTTTTAATAGATAAAAATACTTCAATGATGCTAGTTTCTGATTATAGCGGGAAAAATATTGATGGAGTTAAGATAATTAATTTTCAGAAAGATATTTCATCTCAAATAAGGCATTGTAGAAGGGTTTGTTTGGAATTGCTAATTCCGATTTTTGGGTTGTTGTATATTTTATTAGCAAAAATTTATGACAAAAAATCAGGATTAATAATTCTTTTACCATCAATTTGTTCGGTTATTTTTGTGTTTGGAATGTTGGTGATATTTGATTGTCCTATTAATCTTTTCCACTTGCTTGCAATATTTTTGATAATCGGTTTTGGACTTGATTATTCTGTTTTCAGATTTACAAATCCTGAAAAATCAGGAGATTCCGTATTTTTGTCTTGCATAACAACTGTATTTTCATTTGTGCTATTGGCTTTTGCAGGTTTTAAGCTCATAAGTTCACTCGGAACAGTTTTGGCACTAGGACTTTTGAGTTCTTATATTTTTAGTTTAAAATTGATAAAGAAAGATATAATAAAGGGTAAAAATGAAATATAGACGTATAAAAAGGCACGTATCTCCACATATAAAAGCACTTGCTGACGCTCAAAAAATAGCTTTTGCGCCATTGACTTTTCAGGCAGTAGCGACAATGTTAAAGTTTGGAATTTTGGAGTTTTTAGACGAAAATCCGTCAACTGTTGAGCAAGTTATAGAAAATTGCGGTGTTTCTAAATATACAGCAGAAACCTTGTTAGAAGTGGCTTATACTTGTGGAATTGTTGTAAAAACTGAAAATAGATATTCCACAAGTCTTGTCGGGGCAGCGTTTTTGCATAATGAGATGACTAGGGTTAATTTCAATTTTACAAACGATGTTTGTTATCTTGGGGCATCAGAACTTGCAAATTCTTTTGAAAAAGCTGAACCGGTTGGGTTGAGAAAGTTTGTCGGAGATTATGAAACGATATATAACGCTTTGCATTTGTTGCCCAAAAGCATGCAAAAGAGCTGGTTTGAGTTTGATCACTTTTATTCTGACAGATGCTTTGAGGAAGTTTTAAAAATTATTTGTGAAAATTCTCCTTCTCAAATCTTTGATATTGGCGGAAATACAGGAAAATTTGAATGTGCTTGTCTTGAATTTGACAAAAAACTGAAAGTTAATATGATTGACTTGCCAGAAAATATTGAGGAAGCGAAAAAACACCTCAAAAATGAAAGATTAAATTTCTTTGGGCTGAATATTTTGAAAGATAATCTTCCAGAGCTTTCAGGTGCAGTATTTATGAGCCAATTTTTGGATTGTTTTTCCGAAGAACAGGTTGTGACAATTCTTTCTAACGTAAAAAATTCAATGCAAGATGGAACAAAAGTCTTTATTTTAGAACCTTTTACGGACAAACAATTGTTTGATGGTGCAACATATTCGCTAGTTCATATTTCATTATATTTTACTTGTATGGCAAACGGAAACAGTAAAATGTATTCTGAAAAACGAATGATTGAAATGGCGCATAAAGCAGGTTTGAAAATCCATAAAAAGCACGAAAATATTGGTGTTCATGATTATACTTTGCTAGAGTTGTGTTGAGGGAAGAATTGGACGAAAACGATAATCAAAAATGGTTTGAAATAAAAGAACAGGCAGCAGGGCGAAAACGCTTGCTATTGTTGTGGTATATTTATAAATTTGTTGGGAAAAAACCTGTAAAATTTATAGTGTTTTTTGTAACTCTTTTTGCGTTTTTAGGTGCGGGAAAAGTAAGAAAATATTCTCAAAAATATTTGAAAATAGCTACTGGAAATGGTGGCTTAATTCAATCATTTAGGCACTTTTTGAATTATTCATACAGTCTTGTTGATAATATGGAAATGTTTACTGACAATTTTTCATTTGAGGACATTTATTTTGCAGATGAAAATGTTCAAAAAATACTCTATGATGACCTTTTAAAGAAAAAAGGATTGTATTTTTTATGTTCTCATCTTGGTAATATCAATACGATGCGAACTTTTTTTCGTTCAGGTGAAGTTATTGATGATATCAGGGTAAATTTGTTTTTAGAGGCTCAACAATGTCAAATTTTTAAAAACTTTATAAATTCAATATCTTCGGATAACCCGATTACCGCTTATCCTGTAGAAAATATAGATGTTACAACTTCAATTGAGATTAAAGAAAAATTGGATAATGGTGAAATTCTTTTTATTGCGGGGGATAGGACTTCTGCGCATAATGAAAATGCGACGTTTACATCTAAATTTTTGGGGCAAAAGATGGGCTTTCCGGTAGGAGCATTCAAGTTTGCTCTAATTTTGGGTGCGCCAATATATTTTATTGTTTGTACGGCTGAAAAAAATAATAAATACAAAATTCACTTGAAAAAATTTGAATTTCAAGGAAGTCGACAAGAGAGATTGGCGGAGTTGGAAAAACAATATGTGGAATTTTTAGAAGATTTAACTAAAAAATATCCGCTTCAATTTTATCATTTTTACGATTTGTTCTTAGAATAAAATTTCATGTTAGAATTACATTATGATTAAGACTGCGATTTTTGACCTTGACGGAACTTTATTGAATACATTGGAAGACCTTAAAGATAGTACGAATTACGCACTAGAACAATTTGGTTTCCCGACAAGAACTCTTGAAGAAATAAGAAAATTTGTTGGTAATGGCGTGAGAAAGTTGATAGAGCGTGCCGTTCCAACTGATTGTGATGCCGAAACTACGGAAAAATGTTTGGCAATTTTTAAACAACATTATTCGAAAAATATGTATAATCATACAAAACCCTACAATAGTATCTTAGAGATACTAAAGAAGTTAAGTCATAAAGGGCTGAAAATCGCCGTTGTGTCTAACAAATTCGATTCTGCAGTAAAGGAGTTGTGCGAAAAATATTTTACCAATTTAGTTGATGTTGCAATCGGTCAAGCTGATGATGTTCCGAAAAAACCAGCTCCTGATGGCGTTTTCAAGGCAATGAAAATATTAAATGCCGAAAAATCTACATCAGTTTATATTGGCGATTCTGAGGTTGATGTTGCAACTGCCAAAAATGCGGATTTACCTTGTATTGGTGTAACTTGGGGTTTTCGTGACAAAAAAGATTTGATTGGTGCAAAATATATTATTGACAATCCGCTTGAATTAATCGAAACAATCGGGAGAATGTAAATGGAAAAATTATCTGTAAGTTTGGAAGATTATATTGAAGAAATTTATATTCAAGTTTTGAAAAACGGGCAGGCAAAAGTTACCGATATTGCAAACGAATTGAAGGTAAAAAAAGCTTCTGTAACAGGAGCTTTGAACATTCTTTCTACAAAAAAATTGATTAATTATGCGCCATATTCACCAATAACTTTGACTAGTGAGGGCGAAAAAATTGCGAAGAATATTCTAACAAAGCACGAAAATATTGCTTCATTTTTTGTTGAAGTTTTGGGGACTGAAAAAGACGAAGCTCTTGAATTGGCGTGTAAAATGGAACATATTGTATCAGAAAAAATATTTGGTAATATGATTAAATTAACAAATTATATAAAAAACAATGCTAAAGAAGATATTAAAAACTTGTATGAAAACGATTAAAAACCTTCTTCTTTGCTAAAATTTAGAATATGGTCAAAAATCTTTTCATTATATCTATTATCAATTGCGCTGAATGGTAAAACTACTCCGCCAAACTGTTTTTCAACATTCTTTATGACATTTAAAGTTTTTGATTTTGGTACGTAATCCATTTTTGTAATAATAGTGAAAATCGGCAAATCATAAGCCATTACCCATTCACGCATTTGAAAATCATTTTTTTGAATGTCATGTCTGCCATCAACAAGTTGAATAAGAGATGTGATTTGTTTTCTTTCCAATAAATATTCTTCCAAATATTTTTGCCAACGGTTTTGCGCTTCTTTTGAAACTTTTGCATATCCATATCCCGGCAAATCTGCAAGCATAAATTTGTTAGAAAAATCAAAGAAATTTATTAGCCTTGTTTTACCAGGTGTGTTTGAGGTTTTAGCTAATTTTTTGTGATTTGCAAGTCCATTGATAAAAGAAGATTTTCCGACATTAGAACGACCCAATAACGGAAATTCAGGTAGTGTGTATTCCGGACACTGTGATAATTTTTCTGCACTTATTAAAAATTTTGCTTGCATATATTTCATAGCCATAGGTTTATTATAGCATTTAAAATGAATAAGTAAATAAGCAAATAAAAGCGTATCTTTTCATATAATTCGCTTTATGCTAAAATCGAGTTATGGAAAATGGAATTTTGTCTATAAAAATTAAGCCAATGGAAAAAGTGGATGTGGATAACGTAATTGCCATTGAAGAAAAAGCATACGGTCCGCACCATTGGTCAAAGGATTCTTTTTTGAGTGAACTTTCTAATGATTTGGCAAGATATTTTTGTGCATTTAATGAAAATGGTGATTTGATTGGATATTGCGGATGTTGGCAAATTCTTGAAGAATCGCATATTACAAATATTGCTGTTCATCCTGATTTTCGTCAAAAACATGTTGGTGAAGCTCTTTTGACGGCTATTATTGATGAATGTTATCGGAATATGGCAAAATATATTACATTAGAAGTTCGTGTCGGGAACAAGCCTGCTATCGGACTTTATGAGAAATATGGCTTTAAGTCGCTAGGAACACGCAAAGGGTATTATCAGGATAATAATGAAGATGCCTTAATAATGTGGACAGAAAACATTTTTTACGATAAATTTAAGTTAGGATATGAAAAAAATATCGCTGATTTAAAGGGGAAAATTAATATTTTATGACTAATAACACTGCCGCACCAAAAATTAGAGTTGTAAAAAAACAGATTGAAGGTATAAGATTATCATTTGGAAGTTTATTGCTGATTTTATGTTGCACTTTTTTACTAATTCTTGCCACATTTACTCAGTTTAATGTAACACATTTTATCTTGCCTTCTGGTCTTTTTAGCGGTGAGCAGTTGAGTGTACAAGATTTTTTACATACGTATAAACTTATTCCACAAGTTCCGGTTGTGATGTTTATAGGTGCGTTTTTGGGCAGAAAATTTGGTATAACAAGTGTTTTGTTATATATTTTACTTGGTCTTTTTGTAATTCCGGTTTTTGCTCTCGGAGGAGGTCCAAAATATATTTTTGAATACAGTTTTGGATATATTTTAGCTTATATTCCGGCAATATTTTTTGCGGGTTCAATATTAAAAAGTGGATTTTCAAATAGAAATATTCTACATGCTGTGCTTGTTGGAGTGTTAACAATCCATATTATTGGAATTTTGTATATGTTATTTATTGCTGGGTTAAAACACGACGGTTGGACTTTTATGAGCGGTTGGATTTGCTCGCAAAGTGGAGCAAAAATCATTTATGACCTTGTGTTTAGTTTTGCAGCAGTGTTTATTGCAAAGTACGCAAAAATTATTTTGTGGTTCTTTATGTAGATTGAAAATCTATCAGACATAAAAGGGGTAATACAATGAAAATTCAAAAAACAAGTTTTAGTAATCCGTCATTTGGTTCTAACAGGAAGAAATTTGATGTTCAAGGTCATATTGGCACGATGTATGATAATGGGCGAAAAGTTACATATAATTCTCAAAATATTATTGATACTGTCGAGCCGAATAATGTAAAAAAAGTGCTTGTAAGTTCGCTTTCAGGATTGAATGCGCTTGGGCAAGATACATTTTGTTCTGAAACAGAATCTGCAAAAGAAATTATCGCAATGAAGGGGAATGATAACGTTAAGTTGTTGCCACTATTGTCTTGCCAACCCGGTATTGCGCAAGATACAACCGTTGCGGAAAAACTGTTGGATAAAAACAAGTTTTATGGATTGAAATTCCATCCGTCTAATACGAATAAAGCTATTAAGGATAATTTTGACATTTATTCAAAATATATTACGTTGGCAGAAAAGAAAGGATTGCCTTGCGTTTTTCATTCCATAACAGATGGGAAGTCTGACCCTGTTGAGATTATAAAGCTTGCAGAACAACACCCGAAACATCCTATTATCTTGTATCATATTGATTTGGCAAGCCAACCGGAACAAATGGCTAGAACAATTGATAATATTTCAAATTCTGTAAAAGCTGGAAAATCAAACTTGTTTATTGATATTTCTTGGCTGACAAATTTATGGGATAATGCTGAACAGAACAAAAACACTATAAAACAAGCGTTGAAAAAACTTGGTGCAGATAGAATTTTGTTTGGCTCTGATACTCCGATTACAGAAATGGGTAATAGGGATAATTATGGCAAATTTGCGGATTTTGTTGAAGATACGGTAAAAGAATTTTATACAGACAAGCCAAAAGAAGGCGAAAAAGCTTTGAATAAAATCTTTTATGATAATGCAGAAGAATTATTTATTAATAAAAATTGGTTTAATGCAAAATCTCAACCTTCTAAATCAAAGGCTCTGTTGATAGGTGTTGGAGTTGGAATAGCTGCAATTACGGCTATTGCTTTAAAATGTTTGCATGGCGCAGACAAAACTGTTGAAAATAGTCCTTCTCACGTAAGCAAAAAATAATTAGTATTTGTTACTTGCAAAAACAAGCGCAATAGTGGTTTTCGGCGATATTGTCAAGTGTCGGAATTTTTTCGGTACAAATTTCAATACACTTTTCACATCTCGGGTGAAAACGACATCCTGAAATGTCTTGCAAAATCGTCGGTGGTTGACCTTGAATTGTTTCAAGTTTAGAATTTTTGTTTGACGGAAGTGAGCGTAAAAGTGCTTGTGTGTATGGATGTTTTGGATTTGCAAAAAACTCTTTTGATGGTGCAGTTTCAACAATTCTGCCAGCGTACATAACTGATACATTATCAGAATTTTCGCCAACAAGTGCCAAATCGTGTGTAATCAAAAGAATTGATGTGTTTTTGTTTTTTTGAATATCTTTTAGCAAAGACATAATTTGCGCCTGAATAGTTACATCTAGTGCGGTTGTCGGTTCATCTGCAATCAAAATTTCTGCATTACAACATAATGCCATAGCGATAATTGCACGTTGTTTCATACCGCCTGAAAATTCGTGTGGATAGGCCTTCATTCGCTCCCTTGCACATGGAATTTGAACAGCCTCAAGTGCTTCAATAGCTCTCCTTTCAGCTTGTTCTCCTTTTAAGTTTTGATGAATTTTAATGACTTCTAAAAGCTGGTTTCCGATTGTGTATAAAGGATTTAATGAGGTCATAGGATCTTGTGGGATTAGTGCAATTTTAGCTCCTCTAATTTTTTGCATAGCTGATTGCGGTTTTGATAATAAATTTTCGTTATTATAAATTATCTCTCCGCTTGTAATTTTTGCGGTTTTGGGTAGCAAATTTAAAATACTCATTGCACTAATTGATTTTCCACAACCGGATTCTCCGACAAGTGAGTGCATTTCACCTTTTTCAAGTTTGAAAGAAACATCAAATAATGCTTGCCTAAAACCGCATTCACAATTAAAACCCAGATTAAGATTTTTTACATCTAATATCGCCATAAACATATAATACAACATAGTTTTTAATATGTGAATAGGTAAAGCAGCTAAGCAAAATAAAGTCCTCCCTTGTGAGAGAGGATAAAAGGTGGGTGTTGATTGAATATTATGTATTTAATTTAGCCTGTCATTACGAGGAGCGAAGCGACGTTGTAATATGTAAATTAAAATTCGTTCAAAATGACAATAAAATCTATTTGTTAACAAATGTTAAGATAAATTTTCTTCGGCTTATACCCTTTATTTATAAGCTTTTTCAGGTTTTGACATGGCTGAAAGTCCATGCTGGCATGCAATTTTACAATCCAAAAATTTTTTATTAAAGTACAGGGGATAAAAATTAATTTGATTTTCTTTTCACGAGGAAAATTGAAAGGGGAAAACAAGATGAGTATTAACAATGTATCTAATTTTTATGGCAAAGATTATGCCGCTGAGTTTGGTAAAAAATGGGAAGCTCAAATAAATGAAAACCAAAAACAATTATCTGGCATGGGCGTAACTATTCCTATTGGACAATCAGTTGATAAAAAACCTGAATTAACAGGATTACAAGTTGAAAAATCAGACGTTACTGCAGAAAAAATTGATAGAGAATTGACTTCTGATAAAGCTATTAAACAAGCTGAAAAAGAAGCTCAAAAAGCATTTGTTGAATACGGTTCAGAAGATGGTAAAAAAGTTTCTGAAAAAGATGCAAAAAAATTAGCTAAAAATTATGTTGAAAATGAACAACATAAAGAAGAAGTTAAAGGTACTCAAGTATTTATAGATAAAAAAGCTTACAAAGCAGCTGAAAAAGAACGTAAACAAAATTACGAAAAACTATACGATACATACAGAGAACAAGGTTTGACAAGAAAAGAAGCAAAACGTAAAGCTAACGCTCAACTTGCTGATAATGAGTACATTCACGGAAGAAAAACTCGTAAATTTGTAGAAAATAACAGAGCTTATTTCTACGATGAAAACGGTAATTTCTCAAGTGACAAATTTAAACAAAAAGCCGTAGAATATGCAAACATCAATACTCAAGAAGATGAAACATTGAACTATCACTTGAGTTTGAAAGAAAGACGTGCAGCAGCACAACAAGAAGGCGTAAATGCAAAAGTAATTAAAAATATTGCAAAAGCATCAAACTTAGATTACGAAAAAGATAATACAAATCTATATCGTACCGCATTTGTAGCAACAACTACAGGTGCAGGCATCGGAATTGGAAGTTTATTTCACATCGGTTCATCAGCAGCAGCTGCAGCAGGAGCAAGTTCATCAGCAACTGCCGGAGCAGGTGCAGGAGCTGCCGCAAGCGGAGCAGCTGATGCAGCCGCAAGTGCAGCAGCCGCAGCATCAATTAACGGAGCAGCAGTTGGAGGAATATCAGGCGCAGCAGCAGGTGTTGGCGGTGCAGGTTTCTTAGCAGACAAAGGTGTAAATGAAAAACGAGTTTACGCACCAGGCAAACCTGAAGAACCGGCTCACAAACCGGAAACACCGGAACACGACTTAATTCCGCCACAAGCACCAGCTGACACACCGGCTCAACCAACTCCACCAGCTCAAATTCCTTGTCCTGAAGATAAATGGGAATCTGAATATTGTGACCACAAAGTTAAAAAAGGTCAAAACTGGTCAACAGTAATCTTAGGAAAAGTTGAAGTTAATGGTAAAAAACCTCAAGGTCATGTTTTGAAAGCACTAATTCACGCAGAAAAAATTAAACACGGCGTAACAAACTTTAAACTAAATACAATGCCTTCAACAATGAGGTTGTACACAGATTACTCAGACTTGTTGGAAAATGCTGAAATCATGAAAAAATATCCTGAATTGAGATATTTGAAAGATGCACAAATTACATTGAAATGTAATGGAAAAGTTGCAAGTCAAAATGGCAGACCAAGAACTCCTTATACTGCTTTCACAGGTGCAGCAGTTGGAACAAACAGATACAAACAAAGTTGTAATGACAACGAACCTATAAGATACTAATTATAGTATTCAATAAACATTGAAAAAGGTGAGAAAACAATTCTCACCTTTTTGGTTTTATATAGCTGTTTTAGTGAGAAGTGAATAGTGAGTAGACCATATTGTAAAAGATATTTTCTTTCATGTTTCCAAAACTTCTAATCTTTTCCCTCGCCACTTGGGGAGACAAAGGGAACCGCAGAGCTGTGCGATGCGTGTGACCCTGTCTGCCTTGTGCTGAGGGTGCCTGAAAGGCAGGAGAGGGGTTCAATGCACAAGATACTGAAACAAGTTCAGCATGATCATAACCTGTCATTGCGCACTTGTTGCGCAATCTATTGACTTGTTTACTGTCATTACGAGGAGCGAGGCGACGTAGTAATCCCATTCATATTAAAAATAATGAGATTATGATGCAAACTAAAGTTTGCTCGTAAAGACAATTTAAGGCTATGTGTGTAGCCACTAAAATCTAAACGGATAATCTTTTGGGATTTTCCAGCCATTTTGTTGAATTAGTGCAGTACAAAAGGCGTGGTCTTGTACTCCTTTACCTCCGTTACGGCAATTTTCGTATAATGTTGATGTTTCTCCATCCCAGTTCCATTTGAATGGTTCAAGCCCCTTTCCTATATGGTATTTAAAATCACTGTTTTCTGATCCGTTGCCGTGAGTTGCCTTTGCCGGGTAATACATAAATAAAAATGAGCATTTTCCGTAGCCAGAATGTTGTTCAATACATTTTTCAGGTTTGTCTGGATAGAAAACCCATTCTCTTGAACTGTCTTCAAGATTTTGTTTCATGGCACTTCCGTCAGGAAAATAGACTATTAAACGCCCTGTTGAATCAATTTCTTGTTTTAGAATTTGCATATATGGCGCAAGGTATGTATTGAACCATTTTTGAGTTTCTGAACTTCCATCAATTGGTTTACCCTCGTCATCCATTTGCGCACCGGATAAATCATCAAACCAATATTTTTTATCTCCATTATCGACTTCTGAGCGGACAATTGCTTGGTTTATGGAAGAATAAAACTTAGCCAATCTTGTTTCAACCACTTTTTTTCTTTGGTTTGCCATAAGTGTAGGAATGGTTAATGCTGCAACAACACCAATTATGCCGAGTGTGATTAATACCTCTGCCAATGTAAAGGCTATTTTACGAGAATTGTTCCAATGGGCTACGTGCGTAGCACCTTCGGCAAGTGTGAAAGCAGTTTTTTTAAGTGAAAAGTGAGAAGTGAAACGTGAAAAGCCCGTATCGTTAAAGTTGTTTTCTTTCATGTTTCCAACACATGTCATTGCGCATTTGTTGCGCAATTTTTTATTACTAATATTGTTAAAATATACTTCTTTATTTTTCATTAGACCTCTCAATAAAAAGATAAATAGCATTATATATAAATAAACCAATCTACTTATATATAGACTAGTATAACTAATTTTACACTTAATGTCAAGGTAATTTATAATTAAAGGATGATTATTAATGACATGACGGATTATCAATTAGTTAAATTTCTTTTGAATAAAGAATATGTATTACAAAAGGATTTATCTGATAAGTTGAATGAGTATTTTGGGAAGAATACTAAGCCTGCTAATTTTTCTGCAAAATTAAAAAGGGAGTATTTGACTTTTAAAGATTTGAAGGCGATTTGTGATATTTTGGGATATAATTTGATAATTGAAAAGAGAGTTGGAAAGTAAGTAGTTTTAGTGAGAAGTGAAAAGTCCGTATCAAGGAAGTTGTTTTCTTTCATTTCACCAACATTTACTTTTTTCCCCTTGCCCCAACGGGTAGACAAAGAGATCCGCAGAGCTGATCTGAGGTGATGCGTGTAACCCTGTCTACCCACCAAAATGTGGGGTAGGGAAAAATATTGTCACAGGGGGCTACGTGCGTAAAACAACCCACCAAAATATGAAGTATGGAAAAATGTTGTCACAGGGGATTACGTGCGTAGCACTTGATAAAATTTGAAAAATATGTTAATATTCGATTAAGTTAATATTATTAGAAGGGTAGCTTTATGAAAAATATAGTTGTTTATACAGATAAAAACGAATCAAAACTTGCTGATGTTTTGGCACAAATTGATGATACAAATGTTAGGATTGAAAATGCAGAAAATCTAAAAGATTATGAAATGCTTAACCCGGGCTTGGTTGTTGTGGAAAGCGTTCCAAATATTAAAGATGTGTTGATGACTACAAAGTTTAAAGCTCCAACTCTTTTTATTGGAGAAGTTTTTAAAGGAGCAACAGTTAGAGCGGTAATTTTTGATTTTATCAAAACTCCTGTTGACAACCTTGAACTTGTTATTAGAGCGAATGCACTTTTGAAATACAAGGAACTTCGTGATAAATTAAAAGTTGTTTCTACAACTGATGAACTTACAGGTTTGCATAATAGAAAATATATGCAAGAACGTATGGAACAAGAAATTTCTCGAGCAAGAAGATATGGTACAAAATTGTCTTGCTTGTTGTTTGATTTAGACTTTTTCAAGGTTGTAAACGATATTTACGGTTATGAATGGGGCGATGTTTTACTTCGTTCTATTGCTGATAAATTGAAACAATTAATTAGAAAAGAAGATATTTTAACTCGTTACGGCGATGAAGAATTTCTATTAATTCTTCCAAACACTTCTGAAGAAAACGCATTTTTGTTTGCGGAAAGATTTAGACGTGATATTGAAAGAATGGAATTTATTCCTGCTGGAGAAGAAGAAAGACATCCGATTACGATTTCAGGTGGCATTGCGACTTATCCTTGTATAGAGGATACAGAAGAAGACGCTAATACGATTATCAGATATGCTGAACATGCTTTGTATAATGCTAAGAAACGTGGTAAAAACAAGATTGTTCAATTCTCTCAAATTAATTTGGGTGAATAAAGATTTGATATGTTATAATTCACTTGCAAATCTTTTTACATAAGGTGGCGGAATTATATGTTAATTTTTTCTATTTTTTTGGAAAAAGTTATTCAATATTTCGGTACATTCTTTTTCCATAATTCCACCGTAGACTTTTAATTTTGAATTAGCGATTTTTCTTAGGTCAATTTTTGAGCCTAAAGCGCCGTAATTGTGGTCATAAGCACCAAAATAAACTGTTTTTATGCGAGAATTTATTATTGCCCAAGCACACATTGGACAAGGTTCAAGGGTTACATACATTTCGCAATCATCTAAGCGCCATTTTTTTAATTTTTGTTCGGCTTCTCTTATTGCAAGAATTTCCGCATGTGCGGTGACATCGTTTAGCAATTCCTTTTGATTAAAGGTTTCGGCTATAACTTCATTGTCTTTTACGATTAATGCTCCAACAGGGATTTCTCCGTTTGCTTGTTTGGCTAATTTTATTGCACGTTCCATTAGATAACCTCAACTGCGTTAGACAAATTCAAAACGAGTTCAACGCAAAAACCGCAAGTTTCATCGCTATGAAGTTTGATTTCACCATTCATTGCTTCAACTAAACCTTTTACGATAAACAACCCTAAACCTGTTCCCCGAGTGGTTCTGGTTGTATTATCATCAAGTCTGATGAATTTTTCAAAAAGTTTGTTTAATTTGTCTGGCGGAATAACGTCACAATCATTTTTTACATAAATAATAGCTTTATCTTCTTTTACAGTTACATCAACAGTAATTTTCGAGTTTTCATTTGCATATTTTGCAGCATTTTCTAACAAATTTACAAACACTTGAATTAATCTGTCTTTGTCGGCATCAACAAGTGGAAAATCTTCTGCGATGTTGAATACAATTTCTTTTTGGGCTTTGTTCTTGATGAGAATTTTGGCTTCTTCTAAAACTTCCGGAATCCAAACTTGTTCAACTTTAGTTCTAAGTCGCATACCTTCAATATCAGGGATTGTCAACAAATCTTCAATTAAGCGTTTTAGTCTTTCAGATTGTTCTTTAATTATTCTTAAAGATTTTTGACGAGTTTCCTCATCAATTGTAATATCTTGACGCATTAATCGGGAAGTGTAACCTTGAATACTTGTTAGTGGAGTTCTCAATTCGTGACTTACTGTGTCAATAAGGTTTGAACGAAATTCGTTTAATTGTTTTAATTCAACGTTATTTTTCTTTAGTTGAATATAAGATTTGTGAATTTCTGTTGCCATTCTGTTAAATTCAAAAGCAAGGAAAATAATTTCGTGTGGAGTAAAAGCAGTTGTTAAAAGTCTGATTTGGCGCTCGTAATTTCCTTTGGAAATCGCAATAATACCTTTGAAAAGTTGGCGGATATTGATATACAGGTAATATGTATATAAACCGACTACAAAAATGATAGTTAGGGTTGCAAATAAGCAAGAAAGAATGATTTTTAAACTGTTATTTGTAATTGCTTTTTTAGTAACTTTTTCGGTTGTATTTACGATAATTGTAATTTTAGGTTCATTTTTTGAAACATAGACGAGAGGTTGGTTTTTTACATCCCCAAATACTATCGGGCTGTTTTTGCGCAATTTTTTTGGAAGAAGTGACATTGTTTTTTTGTAAGCTTCTTCTGTATAATTGTGTTCAGCAATTAAATCCCCATCATTAGAAAGCACATATATTTGGCGTTTGTCATCAGATAGAGATTTGAACAATTCATCTTTAATTGCATCAAGTTTGTATGTCGCAACAAGATATTCGTTGTCACTGATTTTTACGGGAATGGTCGCTTTTTTATTTTTCTTGTTTTGTTCGTGAATTTTGTTTAGTTTTTTAGCGTTAACAATTTCTAACTTTTCGCAATCAGGCAGGGATTTTACAACTTCATGCAAGTAAGTCGTTTTTGCCGCAGGAGTTTTAAAATAATTCAATGAAAAAACAACTTGTTCAAGGTTACTTGAAACTGTTTTGTTGAAAAAATCAATTTCATCAGAAACCATGTTTGCAATTAGAACAGCGGACTCTCTTAGTTGATAACGCATTGATTGCTGGTTAATATTATTGATAATAAAACCGCTTATAGACATTGGGACAATTACCGCAAAAACAAATACTACGGCAATTTGTTCAACAATTTTAAAATGTTTTCCAAACATATTATTCTTCTCCAAACGGAGTTAACTTGTAACCTACATTTGTTACGGTGTGAAGATATTTTGGGTGTTTTGTGTCGGGTTCTATTTTGTTTCTAAGTCCGCCAACATGCACTCTCAACATTCTAACATCTTCATCACTATCATACCCCCAAACTTCATCTAACAATGTGGCTAAAGTAACCGGAGTATTGAAATGTTGTATTAGGCAATAAAGAATTTCAAATTCTGTAGGGGTTAGTTTAACTTTTTTGTTAACCACAATCGCTTCAAGTGTTTCAGGGAAGATTTGAATATCTCCTGCATTCAAAACTTCGTCAGACATAACAGTTTTATCTTCAATCTGATTTCTTCTCAAAAGCACTCTTATTCTAAGTAGAACTTCTTGTACGTCAAAAGGTTTAACTAAATAATCATCCGCACCACAATCAAAACCTTCTGTTTTATCGTCAATAGTTCCTTTTGCAGTAAGCATAAGTATTGGAATTGCAAGTTTTGCTTGACGAATATTTTTGCAAACATCAAAACCATTCATTTTAGGCATCATTACATCAAGTAAGATTAAGTCATAAGAATTGTTGAGAGCTTTGTTCAAGCCTTCCAATCCGTCTTTTGCTGTGTCAACAAAATATCCGCTTGCTCTAACGTCAAACTCAAGCAACTCTCTAATTTCGTCATCATCATCAACTATTAAAATGCGTTTTTCTGTCATATTTATCCCTTTTGTACCATAATATTATACAACATTTTGCGTTATTTCAATTGATTATAAAGAAATGTTTATAAAAGTGAAAGATGATGATTACACTTCATTATAAGTTTTAAAATGTGCTTTGCAGACTTCTTTTAGGCGATCTTTGCCATATTTTGCAATAAATTCGGCTGCAACATTTTTGACTAACCCTGAACAACCTTTTTGGAATTTTAAGCCGTAAGTTGCTTCCATTGCTTGCATTTTTTCAACAAAAGTCGCTCTAGCCAAAACTGATGCTGCGGCTACTGCAATATCGCTTTCTGCTTTACACATTTGCTCCAAGTGAATATTTCTTCCATTTTTCATTAATGCTGATTGGATTAATTTTTCATCCCCAAATTTGTCAGACAAAGCGTATTCACAATGATTGTGTTCAAGAATATTTTCAATTGCTCTGGCATGTCCCCACGCTAACAATTTGTTCAAGTTTTTTATGTTTGAATAAAGTTCATTATATTTAGAATTTGAAATTGCAATAATCGAATGCGGCGCAGTTTTTTTTATTTCTGCAGCAAGCATTAACATTTTTTTATCAGATAATTTTTTACTATCTTTAATCCCCAATTCTCTAAAATATTGAGCAGATTTTTCATCAGCCAAAACTCCGGCAATAACTAAAGGTCCGAAAAAATCTCCTTTACCAGATTCATCTGTTCCGATATGTGCTATAAATTCTGTCATTTTGTCCTTTCATTGGAAATTCGATGTTGAGGTAGGTTAATCAGCACCCACCTACACATCCCTCATTAGGGAGGAAAATTACTCTTTTCTGCTTAGTAATTTCTTGTCGCCCTATAGTGTCCTATTGTCTTCTTTTGATAACGCCTACGCATCTATCTTTGCATCCACACATCTAACAAATAACTGCTTATCTTACCCCTTCAGGTACTGCCATTGGGATTGGAACTGGAGCTGCAGTAGTTTGAGGTTTTGTTGTTACCGCTGCTGCCGGTTTTGGGGTTTGATTTTGAATAGGTTTTTGTTGTTGCTGATCGATTTTTCTTACAGATTCTGGTAAAACCGGTTCTGTTTCGTTTAAATCAATTTCTTCTTGTTCTTCCTGTTTAGGTTTGGCAGCGGTATCGCCAATAACTTTATTTGGATTTACTGAACCGAATGGAACTAATTCTACTTGAGGGTAATTAAATTCAGCTTTTCCATAAGGTTCTGTTGCAACTTTCATTACATCTTTCCAAATAAGTGCCGGAACTGTACCACCTTGAATGGATTTGTTCATAACGGTGTTATCATCGTTTCCTACCCAAACACCTGTAACAATGTTTGGAGTATATCCCATAAAGTAAGCATCTTTGTTATCGTCAGTTGTTCCTGTTTTGCCGGCAGCCGGTTTTCCTATGTTTGCAGCACGACCTGTACCGTTTGTAATAACTGTTTTCATCATTGCAGTCATTTCCGCTGCGGTATTCATACTCAATTGGTGAGTAATTTTTGTTTTTGGAGCTTTGTAAACAACTTTACCTCGAGAAGTTTCAACTCTTTCGATTGCGTAAGGTTGAACGACATAACCACCGTTTGCAAAAGCTCCATAAGCTCTTGTAAACTCAAACAATTTTACACCGTTTGAACCCAAAGCGATTGTATAGTCATATTCTAATGGAGTTTCAATTCCTAAAACTCTTGCAGTTTGGATTACTGAACGAATACCAACTTCTTTAATTAATCTTGCGGCACAAACATTAGAAGATACCATCAAAGCCGTATATACAGGAATTTTACCTCTGTATTTGTTACCGTAATTTCTAGGTGACCACTGACCGATTGTCAAAGGTCTGTCTTCAATCATATCGTTTGGAGAAATACCTTTTTCCATTGCTGCGGCATAAACGATAGGTTTGAAAGAAGATCCCGGTGGTCTAACTGCCTGAGTAACCCTATCATATTGGCTCTTTGTATAATCTTTTCCGCCTGAATATACGAGAATTTTTCCGTCAATCGGACTAAACGAGAATACTGCAGCTTGGTTTTTCTCTCCGCCTAAGCCCCAACCTCTAAGGTTTCTTAAAATAGCTTCATTGGCTGCTTTTTGAGCTTTGTAATCAAGGGTTGTAACTACCTTATATCCGCCTTGAGAAATTTCTGTTTCGTCAAAGCCTAATCTTTCCAATTCTTTCATTACGTAATCACAAAAATACGGAGCTTTATTAGTTGTATAGAATTGAGGAACTTTTGCAAGGTGAACCTTTTCTTCTTTTGCTTTTTCGTATTCTTCTGTTGTAATGTATCTCATTTTATACATTCTTGTAAGAACCTGATTACGTCTTTTAACCGCCAAATCCATATTGTTGAATGGATTGTAAACGGATGGAGCTTGTGGCAAGCCCGCAATTAGTGCAAGTTCTGCCAAGTCACAATCTTTCAAATGTTTGTCAAAATATATTTGCGCAGCACCTTCAACACCATAAGCACCTGCGCCTAGATATACGTTGTTCATATACATTTCAAGAATTTGATCTTTAGAAATTGTTTTTTCAATTCTTGCTGCAATGAACAATTCTTTCAATTTTCTGTCAAAAGTTCTTTCGTTGTTAAGAAAAAGAACCCTTGCCAACTGTTGGGTAATTGTACTTGCACCTTGAACAACATGACCAGCAATTACGTTTTGCAAAGTAGAACGTGCCAAACCTGTGATGTCATAGCCGTGATGGCGGTAGAAGTTTTTATCTTCTGTTGCAATTAATGCTTTTTTCAAATTGTCAGGAATATCTTTCAAGTCAATTTTTTCGTAAGTATAAGCCGTAAATGTCTTGATGATTTCGCCATCACCTGAATAAATTTTGGTAACAATATTTGGTTTAAATTGTTCCAAATTGTTGATTGGCGGAAGTGATGACAAATAAAGTTCTAAAGAAGCGACACCGGCTAATGCGCAAGCGCAACTCATTATAAAAATAAATCTTATTGTTGAGAAAAAGCCACCGTTTTTTCTCTTAGAACTCTTTGATATATTTGCTCTTGCCATTTCTTTGGCAGTATAATTTTTTCTTACGTAATATTTTGACATGAATACTCCTTGTTAGGGACAATTTTATTATAAAAGTGTTTTATTCGCAAATTACAATGATTAGTCTTGTCTTAATTCAATATAATCGTGTAATGCTGCTTGCCAGTTTCTACAAATTCCGTCATTATCCATAACACTATGTGCAGGGCGTTTGGCAGGGCGTGGAAATTCTGCAGTTGTGCAAGGTTGAAGATTTACATCTAATCCTGCTTGAGCAAAAATTTCTTTTGCAAATCCGTACCAACTTGTTGAACCAGAACCGCATACGTGATAAGTCCCGTAAGGTTTTGATAATAACTTCACTATTCCATTTGCGAGTTCTACAGTCCAAGTTGGACATCCAACTTGATCATCAACAACTTTAACTTCTGCTCTGTCTGCCAAACCAATCATTGTTTCAACAAAGTTTTTGCCGTGATGACCGTATAACCAGCTTGTACGTGCGATATAGTGTTTTTCACAAAGGCTTCTTACCGCCTCTTCTCCTTCATATTTAGTTAATCCGTAATTATTTATTGGATCAGGTCTGTCTTGCGGAGTGTAAGGCTCCTGTTTAGTTCCATTGAAAACGTAATCTGTTGAAATATAAACAAGTGTAATTCCTAATTTTCCGCAGGCTTCTGCAATATTTTCTGTTCCTGTAACGTTGATAAGTTCGGCAGTTTTCAAATCTTCTTCTGCTTTATCAACATTTGTATAAGCGGCGCAATGAACAACAACATCCGGATGAATGTCAGTTAAAACCTGTTTCACCTGTTCTGCGTTTGTAATATCCATTGTGTCAACATCTGTTTCAATAACAAATGCTCCACTATCTTCTAATATCGGGCATAAATCTTGCCCTAACATTCCTTTAGCCCCTGTAACAAGTATTTTCATTTTTCCCTTTCTCCGGCGTAATATATTTAATGCCTTTTATTTTCGATTGCTTTCATCCATTCTTGATTGTTCAAGTACCAATCTATTGTAATTTTGATACCTTCTTCAAATGTCAAAGATGGTTCCCAACCTAGTTCTGACTGGATTTTGTCATTGCAAATTGCATAGCGTTTGTCGTGACCTAATCTGTCCTGAACATATTTTATAGAACTTTCATCTTTGCCCATTGCATCAAGGATTAAGTGAGTGATTTCCATATTAGTTTTTTCATTATGTCCGCCAATATTGTAAACCTCTCCAACTTTCCCCTTGTGAAGAACAGTATCAATTGCTGAACAATGGTCATATACATATAACCAATCTCTTACATTCAAACCATCTCCATATACAGGAACTTTTTCACCCTTTAATAATTGAGAAATAAAGAATGGAATAAGTTTTTCAGGATATTGATATGGACCGTAGTTGTTTGAACATCTTGTATTTAATGTCGGCATACCATATGTTTCGTGATAAGCTCTTACAAGCATATCTGCACTTGCTTTACTTGCTGAATAAGGGCTGTTTGGTGCAAGTGGAGTTGTTTCCATAAAATAGCCTGTTTTACCTAATGTTCCGTAAACTTCATCAGTTGAAACTTGTAAATACTTTTCTGTTTTAAATTCTTTTGCCGCTTGTAATAAATTCAAAGTCCCTTGAACATTTGTTTCTACAAAGATTTCAGGGTGCTTGATAGAATTGTCTACGTGAGATTCTGCGGCAAAATTTACGATTGCATCAACTTGTTCAACCAACTGTGGAACTAATTTTTTATCACAAATATTTCCGTGTACAAACTTGTAATTTGGATTGTCTTTAACATCATCAAGATTTTCCAAATTTCCACAATATGTTAAAGCATCCAGATTTATGATTTTGTAGTCAGGGTGAGTTTTGAGCATGTGTCTGACAAAACAACTTCCGATAAATCCTGCTCCACCTGTAACTAATATTGTTGTCATTGTTACTCCTTTTATCCTTTTATCTTCTTTATTTCTGCCAATTTCGGTTGAACTTTATCTTTTTCAGATAAAATCGGGTCAAAATCAATTTCCCAGTCAATATTTATATCTTTGTCGTTCCACAAAACTCCTCTATCAGCTTGTGGCGCATATTCTCCACTAGCTTTGTAAAGAAGTTCTGCTTCATCTGAAAGTACAACAAATCCGTGTGCAAAGCCCTCAGGAATAAACAACATATGTTTGTTTTCTTCTGATAACTCAACTTTTACATATTGTCCGAAAGTTTCGGAATTTTCTCTAATATCTACTGCAACGTCATAAATTCTGCCACGACCGCATCTTACCAATTTTGCTTGACCATAAGGAGCTTCTTGATAATGTAAGCCTCTTAATACGTGTGCGCAAGATTTTGAGTGGTTGTCTTGGTTAAACTCAACATCAATTCCGTTTGCGACAAAATCTGATTTTTTATATGTTTCCATAAAAAATCCTCTGTTGTCGCCGAAAACTTTTGGTTTTACTAAAATTACATCTTTTATTTTTTGTCTTTCAAATTCAAACGGCATAATTCTCCTTCTCTCATATAAATTAATTAAATTATACAATAAATTCTCAAATTAACAAAGCGGGTAATAGTTTTTTACATAAAACTATACAATAATTAAAACCCGAAAGGGGATTTACAATGAAAAAGTTTGCTAAACTATTTGCTATTTTACTCAATATACTTTTACTTACACAATCTATGGGGGTTGCAATGGAAAATAAAATTAAATTTGACAAAGAAACTTACTATCTTTCTAATCCTGATAGCAAAAATCAATGCTACAGTTATTATTTGAAAGACGAAAATATTGAAAATTGGCATACAAAAATTATTCTTGAAAATCTTACAGATTTGACTAATGAAACTGAGGCAGTCGCAGAGTTTGCGCATAAAATTCAGGAAGAAACTAAGGGTGCTTCAGTCCTTTTGTACCCTGATGCAGCAATGGTGGCTTATATAAATTTCCCGCCTACAAAAGATTATTATGAGTATAATACAGCAATTTTTAAACAGTCAAAAACTCAAGGATTAGAAAAATTCGGGTTTGCAAAAAGATTTTATTCATCAGAACTTGACGGACAAGAAAATGCAAGAAAAGCCGCAATAGAATTTGCAGAAAAACATAATAAAAAATATATGGAAATGGTTAATAAGGAGGCAAAACAGTTAAAATAGTTATTTGGATTTTTTGTCTAAATAATCTTTAAATGTTTTTACATTAACCTTGTAACCGCAGCCATCGTGAAGTTTTGCGTTGTAAAAAATTCTTTTTTGCGGATATTTTCTGCACATTGGCAATCTGTGTTTATAATCCGAACACAAACCTTCCGGTGTAACCAGTTTACATGCAAAAATCAGATTTCCTTCTTCATCTTTTCCTTTTATATAAAATCTTTTGTAGGCAGGAAATAGGAACTGCATTATTTTAAACTCTTTTTCCGTATAAGTGTCGTAACTGTACATATAGTTACAACATTTTCCGCATTTTTTGCATTCGCCGGTGATTTCGTAGCTAACTCTTTCCGGCACAAAATACGACCTGATTTCGTTAATTATTACAAAAAGGAAATCGAACATGGTATATATTATAAACTAAAAAATGAGATTTGCATGTGAAAAAAATTCCCTTAAATACAAATCTCATTTTGAAATTATAAATTAATGAATTAACCGATTACAGGAGCAACAAAAGTCCTTGTTGCAAGGTCTTTATCAAGCATTAATAAAGCTTTTTTATCATCTCCGATTAACCTTAATGTTGCAAGAACATTTCCAACATTGTCTTCTTCTTCAACTTGTTCTTTCAAGTACCAGTTCAAGAACGAAATTGCAGCACGATCTTTAGTTTCTTCTGCAACATCCATCAATTTATTAATCAATGATGTAACAAGTTCTTCGTGTGTCAAAATATGTTCGAAAACTTCTAATGGAGAACTCCAATCAATTTCAGGTTTTTCAATTGTATCAAGTTCAACTTTTCCACCTCTTTGGTTCAAATAGTTAAACATACCCATAGCATGAGCGTGTTCTTCTTGAATTTGTACTGTCATCCAGTTTACAAAGCCTTTTAAGTTTAATCTTTCAAAATATGCTTGCATTGAAAGATATAAATATTCTGAATACAATTCTCTGTTAATTTGATAGTTAAAAGCTTTTTCTAGTTTTTCGTTAATCATATTTTTCTCCTTAATTTGTAATAAAAACTAAACAATTTTTACAAGTAAAGTTTAGCATTAAAATATCTTTAATAAACATTTGTTAACAAAATTTTTATGATTAAGCAATTTTGAATATTCATATTATTTACACAAGATATGATGAAAGTTAGTGCGCAAAATAATTTTATTTATCCTAATTACACCCGAAATTATACTCAAAATTCTGTCAAAGCGAAATCACCGTCTTTTTGTGGGGTGCAACGTTTAACACACATGAATATAGGAATGATGGGCGAAGGATTTATTGGGAATGTTCTTTTGAAAAATGTTACAAAAGGAACTGAAGAGTTGGTAAATGTTTTCAAAAATTTTGATTGCGGAAACGAAAAATATTTTCTAAAAAATAACGAAGGCGGTACTATTGGTGAAATTATGCTCAAAATCAATAAGTACTTTGATTATAACCGTTTTATCTATAAAGAAGATCCAAGCCACGTATTTGTTGATAAATTAAGAAATTATTCCAACCCAAATACTCCATTTTGGAATAAAGAAACTGATTTTTATGAAGGAACAGGCACAAGATTGTTACAAATTGCTCAAAGAAGAAGTGATGAGGCGCAATGTGTCGGAAATATAAAACTTGTTCCAATGCCTGAATCAAGAAGATATTATACAGATAAAATCGGTATGATAAAAGATCCGACAAATCCTTACGGTTCTGCGTTTATACTTCCTTCTGATAAAAAGGAACCTTTGTCTAAAATGTATGGTGGTTTGTAGTTTTATTGCCGTTTTGTCTAATGAAAAAATTAATTGATTTATTTATAAATTTATTATGAATTGTGTAAATAAATTACTATTGGCACTAGGCGAAAATACCAAATTAAAATTGGATAAATTTAGCCAATATATTGCTTTTCACGGAATTGGTACAAGTTGTAGCAAACGTTGGCTTGCGAATATTGTTCCTGCTGATTTACTTAAACTTTCTGTAAAAAAATGTATAGAAATTATTGTAACTTTGTCAGAGAGTGGAATTTTTTATAAAAACTTCCCCGACCTTATAGAAACTCCAAATTATGGTGATGAATGGGGGAGATTAGCGAATTATATTGAGATAAATAATAGAGCGATTGCAACAATGGATAATGGGTGTACTTGTAATGGTATTTTGAGTTGCATAAAACTTTTGCCCGCAATTCCGCCATCTGCTATGAGTTTTGCAAATTGTATTATTCTTTCACAAATTTGGCAAAATATTTATGGAGATGCTTATGAAAAAGGAGCTTTTGAAGAAAATTCTTTGTACGGTATCAAGCTCAATACTAGTTATAGTGATAATATTATAGATTATTCAATTGTTGATAAAATTTCTCCCGAAGAACAATTAAGAGCCTTTGTTGATTTGGCGCATTTTAGAGGAATTAAAGTTGGGTTCAGGCATGTGATTTCTGCGGATCAAATGAAGATTGCAAGAGAATATAAGGATGATGAAACTTTTAATTGGGAAAATTCTGAACATGTTGAAATCTACATAAATGAATGCGTAAAATTGATGAATATAGGTTTTGAATGTATGTTTATTGATTCTGCCAAACATATTGGCGGTTATGATATGAAAAATTATACAGGCGTGGGAGCTTTGCCGAATTACCATCAGATGCAATATATTTTGCACGAAATTCGTTCTCGTTCTAAAAAAACTAATATAAGTTTTGTTGGTGAAAAAAGTTCTGATGATTTTGCCAGATACGAAAATATGGGGCTGAATGCAGGAACTGATTTTATTACTGGAGATGATTTTAATTTAGTAAAAAATTTGTCAGAAAAATTAAAATATCTTAGGACTTATGCTCCAGGTGTAGAAATTACAAATGATAACTATGATGGCGGCTTGTCTTATGAACAGAAATTAAATCGAATAAACACTGCACTTTTTGCCTACAATTATGCCAGCGACAAATTACCGAGTTTTATGCAAATGGATGATTTGTTTCCATTGAGATATGACACAACAACACATCATCTTATGATGACAAATCCGTCTTATTCTACAGATGGAACTTCTTTTAGTCATTTTGAGAATTTGTTTGCCAAAGATGATGGCAGATTTTACAACAAACGTGTTGGAGAACTTTTTGCATGGGCGCTTAACAGGTAAAATTTTAATAAAAAGAAAGGAGCGAAAATGACATTTAATCCATTAGAAGAAAAAGGGATAATTCTTAGTGATCAACTTAGAAGTTGGGAGGATATTGTAAAACGACCATTTGATAAATATGATGTAGATTGTTATTCAAGAACTCGTCAAATTTTGATGAATGGTATAGAAATTGAGGCGTGGGGGTTTAAACATAATTTTGCAAGAAATTGTCAAGATTATGATGACAAAAAATTAATTGCACTTATGCGCAGAATTGAAGATATGCAGCAAACTACAGTAAACTGGATGACACCGGCATGTCAAACCGTTTTGGAAACAACATTAGGATATGAGCAAGTTGCGGTTGATTTAACGGCTTGGCTTGCACAAAATGAACCTGATGATTACGTAAGAGAAACTTTTAATTTTGGTTTGTTAGAAGATTTCGACCATCTTTACAGGTATAGTCAATGGGCATATATGATTGATGGGATTAATCCTGATAATATATTGCAAGGCAAAACAGATGTTGTTATTGGCAGACCGACACAATATCATCATAATGATAATGGAATAAGGGTTCGTAAATCTTATAACCGAAAAACGGTTTCTCCTCAAACAAAAGTTAATATTTATACACTTCTTTCAGGCGAACAACAAACACATAATTTTTACGCAGAACATGGTATGATGTATGCAAATGATGATTTACGCAGAACTTATGGTGAAATTTGTGATGTTGAAGAAGAACATGTTACTATGTACGAAAGTTTGATTGATCCGTGCGAAACACCTTATGAAAAACTTTTGTTACACGAATTTACAGAAGTTTGTACATATTACAATTGTTATGTTGATGAAAGTAATGAAAAACTAAGACCTATTTGGGAAGAATTTTTGGCGTTTGAACTCGGACATTTACAAATTGCTGCAGAGTTATTAAAAAAATATGAAAAACGAGATCCGGAAGAAATTATAGGTAATAAAGTTTTACTTCCGTGTCATTTTGAAAACCAAAAAAAATATGTTACCGATATTTTGGAAAACGAAGTAGATAAAAGGCTTGGTGCGGAAATGAATTATACAACAATAGATAAACTTTCTGATAATTGGACAAGTTATAAAGCTCAAAAAAATATGAATGGGAAATGCGTTCCTACAGAAAAAACAATCCATTTGATTAACGCAACTATAAAAACAGATATTGTTACTGCAGAACCAAAATTGCGAGCAAAAGAACCATCAATATTAAAACGAGCATTGGATGAAAATTCTATGTCACCAGATACTGTTTCTGTAGAGGAATACGAAAAAATGGTTAAAAATCCGCAACCGGAGTTTTAAAAATTTGTACAAAAAAAGGAGCTTTTTAGCTCCTTTTTATATAATGTTTACTAATCCTGTTGAGTGGTCAAAGTGGCAATTTGTAATACAAACTTTACCTTCTTTGACTGCTTCATTTATGATAACCGAATGTTTCATCAAATAATCTTCAACCCATTTGGTATGTTCCTGTGCAAAAAAGTTGTGACAAGAGATATCCTCTTTGTGGTTAAGTACCGGATATACGCATTTTAATATTGATGAAAAATATTTTGTAGGTTCCGGATAATGCTCTTTCGCAAATTTCATAACTCCACAATCATCATGCCCTAAGAGAATGACAAGTGGAACATTTAATTTTTTTACAGCATATTCAACGCTTTCAATAACGTTTGGTCCAGTAGTCATTCCGGCAACTCTTACAACAAACAACTCTCCAATTCCGCAATCAAAAATGATTTCCGGTACAACACGAGAATCAGAACAAGTTAATACACAGGCATACGGTTCTTGGTGAAATGCGTATTTTTGAAGTGTTTCAAGTGACATGTTTTTGGTTGTCGGAGTACCATTAACAAAATTCTTGTTTCCGTCTAATAATTTTTGTAATTCTTTTTCAGCTCTTTCAATCATAGAGGAAATTATAAGTTATAAAACTCAAAAAATCAAGAAATGATTATAAATAATTTGCAATTTAATAATATTTCATATAAAATATCAATTGAAGGGGAAAGCCCTTTTTTATCATACTCATATCGTATTGGCGCAAACTCAAAATTTGATAACCAATAACGAAAGGAGGTGGTAAATGTGGTTTTCAGTATAACTGAAAAAGAACTAGTAATAATCCTAATTATACTACTAGTTCTCAAATCACTATAGAGGGACTTTTATGCGAGTGTTAATCACTCGCTCCCTTCTTTTACATTATAACATATTTTTTTGTGTTTTCAAGCCATGTATTACAAAATTTCAAGTGTAAAACTTTATAAAATAATTTAACTGTTTTTGATATGGCTTTGTTTATTGACAATTGATAAAATGTTTATGTTACAATTAGAAAAAATACCCGTTTGCAGGAAGTTTTTCTTTTTGGAGTGCAATCACTAAGGGAATATTCGAAAAAGAGAAGTTTGCTTTTAATATTTATGAGGGAAAAATTATGGATTTAGTATCAAACTACGGCATGATTATATCAGGCGCAATATTATTAGTTGCCTATATTTTTATTGCCAGTGAAAAAATTCAAAAATCTGTTGTAGCACTTGTAGGAGCTTCATTGACGATGTTATTAGGCTTGTTGCCATTTCACGGTTCTGTCAATCCGCAGACTGAAACTTACATTCGCTCAGTTTTTGATTATATTGAATTTGAGGTTATCTTTTTGCTTATTGGTATGATGATTATTGTTCATATTGCAAGCAGAAGTGGAGTTTTCAAATGGATGGCTATTGGAATTTTGAAAGCTACGAAAGGGCATCCAAAAACAGTTCTTTTTGCATTGGCAGCATTTACGGCAATTGCATCAGCGTTTTTGGATAACGTAACAACTGTTGTTTTAGTTATGCCGGTAACTTTTGTTATTGCCAGAGAATTTGAATGCGATCCCGTTCCGTTTTTGATTACAGAAGTTTTAGCATCAAATATCGGCGGTACAGCAACATTAATCGGAGATCCTCCAAATATTATCATTGCCGCAAAAGCAGGTTTGAGTTTTATGGATTTTGTAAACGAGTTAACAGTTGTTGTATTTACTATTTTTCTTGTTTGTGTCGGAATTTTGGTTTTCATGTTCAGAAAATCTCTTAAAGCAACAAAAGAAAAAATGGAACATATCGCAAATTTAGACAATTCTAAAACTATCACGCATAAAAAACTTATGATACGTTCAATGGTTACTCTTGTACTTGTTATTACAGGTTTTGTGACTCATGACGTAACTCACATTCCTGCATATGTTTTTGCAGTTGCAGGTGCATCATTTTTGTTGTTATTTGAAAAACCAAAAGAAATTTATCGAGATGTCGAATGGTTAACAATCTTCTTTTTTGTTGGGTTGTTTATAATTATTGGCGGATTTGAGGCAAATGGTGGAATTAGTTTTTTGGCTGACAAATTAATCCAGTTTACTCATGGAAGCTTGACTGCTGCGACAATGTTAATCTTGTGGGGATCAGGTATTTTGTCAGGAATTATTGACAATATCCCTTACACTGCAACTATGGCTCCTTTAATTGCACAAGTTCAACATACATTACCTTATGCAGGTGCTGGTCATCATCCTTTATGGTGGGCGTTGTCATTAGGTGCTTGTTTGGGTGGAAACTTAACTATTATTGGAGCTGCTGCAAATGTTATTGTTAGTGAAACTGCGCATACAAAAGGTCATCCGATTTCATTTATAAAATTTATGAAATATGGAGCTTTGGTAACAACTGTTTCATTAATCATAAGTTCTATTTATTTGTATATAAAATATTTACGCTAAAACAATTTAGAACCATTTTAAAAGCGGGCGAATTTCTCCGCATTCCAAATTATATGGTTCAGCTTCAGGACCTTTGAGGATAGTATCTATCCTCAATCGTTCTTTGATTGGATTTTCTAAAAATACTTCTCCTGTTTCTCTGTTGAAAACCGTTCCATAATTCAATCCCTTGTTAACGCAATAAGGTAATCTCACTCTGTTTTCGACTTCGTCATACCAAGCAAGCCCATGTATTCTGCACACAATTCCCCTGTATTGATAAAGGCAACACATTTTGTTAATTAAAAACGGGCATTTATACATTTTGGGTTGTTCTCGTTTTAGTCGTTTTATTTCTTCTTTGATTTTGTGTTTTGTTTCAAATGGAAGATTTACAAATCCTGACATTAAATATTCTAGTTCAAGTCTTGAAAACGGATACTCTCCAACTTCGCAACAAGAAGAACAGCCTTCTTTGCATTTTACAAATTCGCACTGTTCCTCAAAGTATTTGTCTAATTTTGGATCTAAAACTTCTTTTAAAAATTTTTCGTATCTTTGTAACATTAGTGAACCTTAACAAGTAAATGTTTTCTTCCTTCTAATATTACATCAAAATCTAAAGTTTTATCAATCTCTTGATACTGTTTTTTTCTGATGATGGCAACGATATTTTTATCATCTAAAATATGTCCCAGTTGCTTCATTTCTTCTTTATCGTTAAGAGTTATGAATAAGACGTTTCTACTATCCATGTCTGTTGGAATTCCGTAATAATAAACTACTGAATATTTCCTTTCATCATTTATTACTGCAACTTTTTTGCCGTTTTCGTGAGCGTATTTTGCAAAACGCATCAAATCATTTTGTCCAAATTTATAATCCATATTATAGAATAATTTTGTCCCAAATGCCGATGTGATAAGGATAAAAAGTACATAACATGCAAAAACTCCTTTTGGATGTTTTTTAACTGCGCATAAAATACTTGAAATTCCAAATGCCAAAACCAAAATTATGCAGAACCATTTTATTGTTAATAGATCTGAATATGTTTGAGCCGGAAGAACGAATTTTGCAAAACAGGTCAAAATCCCTGCCAAAATACATATTCCACCTAAAATGTAAACAGTTATATTTATTGGTTTTTCGTATTTTTTGTTGAACATATAATCTTCCCATACAAATCCCAAAATACAGGCAGTGAAGAAATATACAGGTAAAATATATGTAATTAATTTTGTGCTGGAAGATGAGAAAAATAACATTGTTACAACAAATGCGATTGTGTTAAATAACAAGTATTTTTGTGGGTTGGATAGTTCTGTAACGTTGAATTTTTTGATTGACTTAAGTTTTGTAATCCCAACAGCGATTGCTGAAAAAATCCATGGAACAAGTCCCCATAAAACTGTTAGAATATAAAAATAGAATGGTTGTTCCCTATTAATTTCATTTGAATTTAAAAATCTCTCGATGTGGTGTTTAATTATATATTCGTGGAAAAATAGCGGATCGTGAATTTTGAACATAATTAAATGCCACGGGAGAACTATTAAAAAGAATAATAAAAATCCCGGCAAAATATATTGTGGTTTAAAAACTTGTTTAAATGTCTTGTTTGCGATTGTTACAAAAAACATTACTGCAAACGGCACAACAAAACCAGGAATTCCCTTAGCCATTACCGCCAAGCCTGAGAATATGTAGAATAACCACCACATATATTTTTTATTTTTGTCTTGAACAAATTGGGTCAAAAATCCGAACATTACTGAAAATCCGACACAAGTTGTTACGACGATATCAAGAATTGCAAATTTCGCCAAAATTACAAATTCCAATGTAGTTGCAAGGATAAGAGCTGAAATTACTCCAAATCTGCGAGAAACAATTTTTTTGCCGGTAAAATATAATAGCAAAGTCGAAAGTGTTCCGTATAGTGCAACCGGAAATCTTGCGGTAAATTCTGTAACTTTCCCGAAAATAGCGAATGATAAACACTCACCCCAGAAATAAAGAGGTGGTTTTTCAAAGAAAAATTCTCCGTTTAAGTAAAGTGTCAAAAAGTCCTTGCAATGGAACATGTCACGTGCCATAGAAACATACCTTGTTTCGTCGACATCCATCAAAGGATAATTTCCAATATTAAAAAAGAAAATAAAATAACATACTATTAATAGACCTAAAAAAGTGAATAAATCACCGTGTTTTTTTATAAAATCAAAGAATTTTTCCATTAAATCTCTCCTTTATTCCAACTTTAAATATACTATCATAAAAATCGTTAATGAATTGTTAGTTTGTTCGAGTGAAAAGTGAGAAGTGAAACGTGAAAAGACCGTATCGGTATGAATAAGTGAATGGTGAGTGGTGAGGGGTTCATAATCATGCGATGTTGAAACAAGTTCAGGGTGACATATCAAATTATCACCAGCACATGTCATTGCGAGTGTAGTGTAACGGAAAACTCTACACCAATGTATGAAGAAAGAACTAATATTGTCACAAAGGGCTACGTGCGTAGCACCAATCTCATCATTATTTCAATATAGATGAGATTACTACGTCGCTTCGCTCCTCGTAATGACATGGTCCTTCTCGGATTTACCAATCCGACGACAAAACAAATTGTAAATAAATGTAACATCTTTTTTAAAATCCTAAAGATTTGGAAAAGGTGTGCCGATATGTCATGTGGTAGAAGTTCTAACAAAAGGAGTGTGTACTTGTGCGATAAAGCAAGTGAAAACGAGAAAAATATCTAATTAGTATAGATAAAACATATACGAAATAGATATAATTGTTACGAATTATTAAGCGATAAAACCCTCTATAACCCAGTAAAATCAATGGTTTTAGAAAAAAGTAATAGGGAAATTCAAAAACAGCGCAATTTTCCCAAAAAACATGTTTTTACATGGACATAGAGAGTATAAACAAGACCAAATCAATTTTCATGTGGAGATGTATAGAAAATTGAGAAGAAAGGATTATGACTATGTGTGCAAATGAAGTTCAATTCCAATTACAACAAGGATATGTAAATGAATTAAAGAAAAATCCAGGCAATCTTCAAAGATTAATTAATGAAGGTTCAATTATCGACAATGGAGATGGTACATATAGTACAACTAATGCAAGTTTAAAATCCGTTGGCGTATTTGACGTTGAAGGAGCTGGCGGAGTAAAAGAAACAAAAACTCTTGATAGTGCGACACCTGCAAAAGGTTTGGGTGTTGAACATTCTGCTGCGAAAGCAAAAGAAGGTGTTAAAGAAGAAAAAACAGTTACCTTCAAACTTGATGATTTTGTTAAACAGTCAGGTTTGGCAGAAGATAAACGTGCAGAATTGGTAAAAGAATTTGAAGCTGCAGGTTTGTCAATTGATAAAGAAAAAGGTATTGTAACTTATGATAAAACAAAATATGATACAGCGATTACAAAATTTGCTAAAAATAACAGATTATCATATTTATCAACTAATGAGGATGGTAAAGCTATTGCAGATAAATTAGCGAAAGATGGCAAAATTACTCTAAATGAAGATGGTGGTTATGTTATCAATGGTGCTGAAGGCAAAAAAGCAGTTGATGAAGCATTCCCAACTCAAACACAAGCACCTGTTGAAACAAGAGAAAATAAATCAGTAAAAATTAATACAGAAGTTACAACAACTACAACAGAAGAATCAGAACCTGTAAAAGTTGCAGATGACTTGAAACACAATAGAGCCGGTAGAAAACAAGCTCGTAAGGATTATGAAGCTGCATTGACAGAATGGGTAAAAGATCCTGAAAACCAATCAACAATGAATATTTCTATTGCTCGTAATAAATATGAAAAGAAAATTTCAAAGCAAATGGGCAAAATTGAAAAAGAATGCAAAACAAAAGAAGAAATTGTTCAAAAATATCTTAAAGAATATGCTACAGATGAAGAAAAAGTATTTTTTAATACTTTGTTAAATGAAGCGGTAAAGGATGAGGATGCTTTACTTGAAGCTTACAAACGTGGAACCGGTGATGGTCGAGCTACATTTGAAGGTGATACTGGAGCAGCTAAAAAGAAGATAGCCGCATATTTAAGAATTGCAGAAGATCCAAATTTTGATTCAAATGTTATTCTAGAACGTATGGCAGTTGTTGATGTCTTGGGTAAAAGAAGTGATAAACAAGTTGCTAAGGACAAAAAAGAATTTATTCAAGATGAAGCAAAACGTCAAGCAAAAGCAGCTGAAACAAAACAAAATATTGATAATACCAGAGTTCATTTCTCAAAAGCAGAAAGAAAGGAAGCTGCTAAAGGAGAAAAAAATTCTGCAATTGAACATACTGACATTGGTAAAGCAGGTCGTAAACTTGTAATGGAATGCCCTGATGAATTTTGTACTGAAGGAACTAAAAATGATTGCGATTTTGAAGTAAATGGCAAATATTATAAGTTCAGTGAAGCTAAATTCAAAGCATTCTGTGATAAAGCTACAGATTCTCGTACGCTAGATAACGAAACACAAGAAGGCTTTGCGAAAGATGGAAACTTGACATTAAATGAAGGTCGTCAAGGCTGGATGAGCCAGACATTGATTACCAAAGATGGTAAACGTCGCTCAATTGAAGAAATTATTGGTAACGATAATGGCAGAGTCGGCAATGGTGAATTAAATAAACTTCGTCATTTGGTTGAAAAAGGTGGCAACAGTATTGACACTAACTCAACTAACGCAAAACGTGTTTTACACGTCTTGCAAGGTGTTGGCATTGGTGGTGCGTTAGGGTTTGGTACTGCTTACGCTGCATCATGGTTAGCAGGTGCTGTTAACCTTGCAGGTGAAACCGCATCTCAATTTGTTCAATATAAAGGCAGAACAGCTGATAGGATATATTCAGGTAAAACTGCTGATAGAACTTTCTCTGGCAGAACTGCAGATCAAACATTTACTGGCAGAACTGCAGATCAAACATTTACTGGTAGAACAGATGACCAAACTCTATTTGGAACGACAGCAGATAGAACAATTCATGATAGAACAACATTTAATTATACTGATAATGGTGAAACATTCACTAAAGTCGTCAATAAAGATATATTTGTTAAAGGTCAAGATTGGTCAGTTGTTGCACCAGGACAAGAATGGTCGGTTACTGCACCAGGACAAGAATGGTCGGTTACTGCTGAAGGTCAAGAATGGTCAGTTACTGCACCGGGACAAGAATATTCTGGCCAAGTTGAGGCTGAAGGTCAGAAATGGGAAGGTCGTGGCGACAAGCACTTGAAAACTGCAATAAATGCCGCTATCTTTGGAGGTATTGGTGGAGGTGTTAACAACGCACTTTCAATGGGTAAAGTTCACGCTAAAGGCAGAAGTTTTGACGGTATCGTAAACCTAAATAAAAAGAAAGAAAAAACTGAAACTGAAAATAAAGAGCAAACTTTAGATATTCCTCAATTTGTTACAAGAGAGGAAAGAGAAGTTCAAACTCCTGATAAAAATATTGATAACTTTACATACAAAATCAAAGTTTCTCATAAAAAAGGAACTAACTACAACTTAGCAGAAGATAGATTGAGTATCGTTAAGAAAATGTACAACATTCAAGATGATGCGACTGCAAACAAAGTTCTTGAATATGTTATGACACAAATCAACGGTTACAAATCAAATCCTTACAAGTTAAACTATGCGGGAGATTTGACTTATCACTTCCCATCAGAAATTCCGGCAGGCATGATTGCAGGTATTGATGATACAATAATCGGAACTGACCCTAACACAATTGGCGGTTTTGATAGAAACCAAATTCCTCTTGGCGGTAAAAATGGTAAAAATGCAAGTGAAGCAAATTTACGTAAAAAAGGATTTATTGCAAGAGCAAATGTAATAACCAGATAACTCTAAAGAGGGTTGGATTATTCAATCCTTCCCTCTTTTCTAAATTATAAATTTTTGTAAACAATTACCGGAAAATAGTAAAGATTTAAGCGCAAAATCCGTTTATATACATGTAAAAGTGTTTAAACGTGCAGAAAAAGAAAATAGAGGTTCCAAAGACAATGAATACACAGGGAATTAATAAAAAAAGAGTAGTTGCATTTATGTTAAGTATGTTGCTAATCATGCAACAGTCTTTGACATATCAGGTTTTGGCTGCATCAACAATCACAGACGCTAATAATAATCAAATTAACAATGGTGGTGGTAACACTTGGAATATCAGACCGGATGCTGTAAAAGGTGATACCGGCTTCAAACAATTTGGCGAAATTAATTTGGCTAAGGGTGATGTATTAAACTTTATTTATAACTATATTTTACAAAAACAATCTGGAACTGGTAATGATTTAACATTAACCGATATTAAAGGTGATATTAATAATTTTATTGCATTGGTTAATAATGGAGTAAAAATAGATGGTATTGTTAATGCACTTCAAGGTGTTAATGGTGCTTTAAAAACAAATGGTAATTTGGTATTTATTTCTCCAAACGGTATGGTTGTTGGAAGTTCCGGCGTTATCAATGTTGGTAATTTATCAGTTATTTCTCCAACACAAAGTTCTTATGATAAATTGTCTAGCAATTTAGGTTTACCTAAAGATCATCAATATTATATTTCTAACTATGATGTAAAATATGATGCTAGTAATCCAACAGGAACTTCAACAATTGTTCCTAGTGCGTATGATTATACTAAAAATACTGCTGTAATGACTGATAAATCATTCGATTTGTCAACATTAACAGATAGTAACGGAAGTACGCTATCTCTTGGTGGAAAAGCTATTCAAATTGACGCAGGTGGCAGAGTTGCTGCTCGTGGTGATATTAATTTGCAAGGTGGTACAATTGCGAATAATGGTCTTTTGTTAGCTGGTTTAGGGAACAATGAAACTGCAGCTTTGACAGGTCATGATGCAGCTGACACTTTGTTTACCAAACTTGTTAATATAGATAATATGGGTACTGCTAATACTTTTGTAAACAACAACGGTAACATTTCTATCAAATCTGTTACCGGCACTTCTGTTGGTAATGGTGCAAAAGTTAGAAACTATGGTACTGGCAATATTACTATCGAAAACTCTGGAGCTAATGGCATTTCTATCGCAGGCGAGGTGTCAAACCCTAATGGCGCAACAAAAATCACTAACACAAACGGTGGCTTGCTTGTTGCATCTACTGGTTTAATCGCATCTGGCGGTTCCGCTTTAACTCAAAATAAATCTACTTTGTTAGTTTCTAATGAAGGCTCAGGCGGTATGAATATTCAAGGTAAAGTTACCGCTAATCATACTAACAAAACTAACACAGTTAACTTTGTAAACAAAAATTCTAATATGTCTATCGGCTCAAGTGATAAAAATAACAATATTACATCTAATGCCGATGTAAATATCGCAGTTACAAATGGTAATTTGTTAAACAATGGTGTTGCTAACACATTGATTTATACAACTAATGGAGCTGATTTGAACGCAACTGTTACAAATGGTGCAATCGGTAAAGAAGTTGGTCCTTGTGACGGCGGTATTTGTACAGGTATTGGACCAAATCAAAGAGATTTGACTAAATCTGTAAATACCTCTATCGACGGCGTTATTACTGCAACAAGTACTGCAGGTTCAAATACTTCCCTAATTAATATGGCAAGCTTGAACAAAAATATGAATGTTAACCAAATTAAAGCTGATGGTAGAGTAATCTTATTGGCAGACTCTTCTACAAAAGGTGCTTCTCCTTACAGTATCGTCAACAGATCTAAAAATTCAGCAAATCCAAACGTTGAAGGTACAGGTATTTCCCTAATCGCTAGTGGTAATATCGGCGAAGCTAAAACTTCTACAAAGTCAGCAACTCCTTTAACATTCAGACAAAACGGTTATTCATATAACCCTTCAAGAGATAATGCACAACTTCCTCATAATATTGATGCTATTAACAAAACCGGAAACGGCGTTGATATGTTAGCAATTGGCAACATTGACGTAAAAGGTATGGATGCTGCAAATGGTGCAAAACTTGATACTAATGCTTGTGCAATTATTTCAAGAACAGGTGATATAAACGCTGAGTTCTCTGGTAATGTTTATGTAAGAGAAACTACTGCAAACAAAAACTTGAACTTAACAACTCGTGGTAAAAATATGTACATTGACCACTTAGGCGAAGTTCCTACTTATGGTACAGATTACTACGGAAAAAATACAAACGTACATCCTGAAAGAGCAAAATTGGTTGCACTTGACTTGGGTACACAATGGATTGATGCAGAAAAACCTGAATACAGATCAGCTGCAGATTCTACAATCGTAGTTAAAAATGGTACTTTAAAAGGTGATGGTAACAAACGCCCTTCTGGTGATCAAGATTTATACATGGTTGCAGATAATGCTTATGCCGGTGGTTACTACTTCAATATGGGTAAACACCGTAATGGTGGAGTTTCTACAGTAGTTAAAAATTCTACAACAAATACTTTGACTAATGCTAAAGATGGTTCAACTCCAATTTCAATCAGAACAAAAGCAGTTAGACCTGATGATGTTACTGCAATTGGTAAAAATCCTGATGATAGAAACTATTACTACGGTGGCAGTGAACAAGGCGGTGATCCTGGCTATGATGGAACTACAGATCCTGATAAACAAGGAACAAAGGAAGATGATGACAACTTAGTTGTTCCAAAAGATGAAGAACCGGATTATCCATTGGATACAGATACAGACACTGATACAGATACTGATACTGATATTGATACAGATTTGGATAGTGATACAGATACTGATACCGACACCGATACCGATATTGACACAGATACCGACACTGATACAGACGTTGATACAGATACTGATATTGACACAGACACAGATACTGACAATGATACAGATACCGATACGGACACAGATACTGATACGGATACTGATATTGACTTAGACAACGATACAGATACTGATACAGATGTAGATACCGACACTGACATTGATACAGATATCGACACAGATACTGATAACGATACCGATATTGATACAGATACTGATATTGACACAGACACAGATACTGACAATGATACCGATACTGATACGGACACAGATACTGATACGGATACTGATATTGACTTAGACAATGATACTGACACCGATACAGATATAGATACGGACACTGATATTGATACCGACATTGATACAGATACCGACAACGACACTGATATTGATACAGATACTGATATAGATCCAGATCCAGAACCGAATCGTCCAAAAGTTGATTTCAAAGATATTTACAAACAACGTGTTGTAAGTGACAGAGTTGATTCAATTGATAAACGTCAATATATGAGATTTAATACTCAAGAAAATCAAAATCCAATTTCATTTGAATCAAGTGACAACGTAGTTTCAATTTCCGACATCTCAAGAGGTGGGGTATCATTAACCCATAAAGGAAAATTAAAAGTTGGTGACGTTGTTCCGGTACATCTACAATATGGCGACTTGACAATTAATGCTAACGTAAAAATCGTTTCAGCAAGTGATGTAAAAGCCGGAGGTAAGTTCATCGACCTAGATCAGGCAACAGCTAACAAATTATTATACTTAAGTTTGTTAGAAAAAGACCAACCGATTGCCCAAACAATTATGAACAAAAATGTTGCAACAACAATTGAAGAATAGAAATTACAAATTAAAGTCCTCCTTCAAAAAGGAGGACTTTTTAGATTGGTGATTTTAGATGCTTGAATGCAAAGGTTCTTATCACACCAAGCTAGTCTTCAACTTCTTCAAGTGCTTCCTCAATGTATCTTGCAGGGTTTTCGATTAAATATTGAAGTTCTCCCGGATCTTTTATGTAACCGTAATCAAACTGTTCACCATTTGACATAAAAGAAATCATTCCATAATCCATTATTCTGCCCATTGTTGTTTGAGAAATCTCCAACATATCAAGTTTCGTTAACGGAATGTCAATTTCTTCGGGGTTTAAAACTCCTAATTTTATGTGCGCATATTTTGTTGTAATAACTATTTTATCAGAGTTAAATCTCAAAATAGGATACACAATCGGCGCAAGGATTAAAAATACTATTACCCAACTAAAAAAACTATGCGTATTTAAAAATATGAACCAAAAATACAAGAAAAATATTGGAGTTAAAAATATTGGCCAAAATAAAGCCATCCAGTGTTTTTTAATATCATAAATAACTAATTCTTCACTATTTTCATCAGGAAGTTTATATTCTTTTATATTTTCTTCTACAACTACCGGCTTTGGCTCATAATGATGTACAGTGTATTCTTCAGGAACTTCTGATTTTTCAGCATGTTCAATATATGACTGCGTAACAACATCTGATGGTTGTTCTATTTCAAGTCTGTTTCCACAATATCTACAAAAATTATCGTTTTCTTTTACTGGTTTTCCACATTTTGGACAAAACATTGTTTACTCCTTTGTTATCTGATTTTAGCATATCATTTGACTTTAGTCAATTAAAGGTTTACTATTGAAACAATGGAGGGATTATGATAGATAAACAAGAACTTTTAAGACTTTATAATTTGGATTTAGATGAACTTTTAAAATTGTCATCAAAATATGTCAAAGATGAAATTGAATTTTGTTCACTCATAAATGCACGGAATGGCAAATGCTCACAAAATTGCAAATATTGCGCACAAAGTTCTCATTATCGTACTCATATTGACTCTTATCCGCTTGTAAAAATTGAAGAAGTACGAAAAGCCGCTCTTGATGCAAAATCACATAAAGCATCACGTTTTGCAATCGTAACATCAGGAAAAACACCTGACGAAAGCGATTTTGACAAAATGTTAGAAATGATTAAAGAAATTAATAAAATTGAAGGCTTAAACAGTTGTGCATCAATCGGAATTTTGAATGAAGAACAAGCCAAAAAACTTGCACAAAGCGGATTGAAAAGATTTCACCATAACATAAATACTGCAAAATCTTATTATCCGGAAGTTTGCACTACCCACACTTGGCAAGATAGACTAGACACTTGCAAATTAGTCAAAAAATACGGTATGGAATTATGTTGTGGAGTAATTCTAGGAATGGGTGAAAGCGTTGAACAACGAGTAGAAATGGCTCTTGAATTAGCAGAAATTCAGCCAAATTCAATTCCAATCAATATTTTGATGCCAATTCCTGAAACTCCATTTGAAAACTATTTAGACAAAATTGACGAAGAAAATGTGTTGAGAACCTTAGCAATATTTAAAATTGCAAACCCTAATTCAATATTGCGTTTTTGTGGTGGTAGAATGAGATTATCTGAAGAAAACCAGCGAAAAGCTTTAAACACTTGTGTTGAAGGAATTATGGTCGGAAATTATTTAACAACAATCGGCAAAAATCCTGATGATGACATCAAAACAGTTGAAGAATTAGGAAAGACAATTGCAACAAATTAATAGCAAACAATTATTTGTTTTTTGTTGAAATATATTTGTTCCCGTCAAATCTGTCAGCTAAAAATGTCGAAATTATCGGAATAAAGACATAATACATTACGCCAAAAATCATTGCAGGTTTAACAATTTTTATACCTTCAATATATTTGTCGAGGTTTGGAGATTTTTTGTTTACTTCTGCGAATTTCTCAATAAAATTTTTCGTCGATTTTTCAGACATTTTATCTATCAAATAACCGCCACCGACACACAAGCCAGTTGAGATTGCGGAATTATACATAAGAGCTTTTTTTCTATCTTGTTCAATTCCTTTGCTTTTAGCAGTTTGGTGCATAAATATTCCGGTTGCAATAATATCGGTTAAAGCCATCATATTAAATTCATAATTAGTATTATGGAGTTTATCTGTCAACTTTTGGACTGTAGATGTGTCAATAATTTTGCCGATACGTTTAGACAAACCTTCCATACCAGTAAATGAAACATTTTTCTTTTGGTGTTGTGGAGTTGCTTCTTTTTTAGAAAAAACTTTTTTCATAAACGGAGGAATTAACGCACAAGTAAGAATTGATTTTGGCGCAGCAATTACAAAACCTAGTCCTAATTTAAAAAGTTGGGTTGCAAACTTGTATTTTGATGAAGACTTTAACTCTTTTTCACCATTTTTCAAATTTTTTATTGTTGTAGCTTTGAGATATTCGTGCGGATTTTCGTCAATATTTTTTATTGCTTTTGCTAACGGTATTGAACTTACCAGCATAACCATATATCCGGCAACACTGGATGCTAGGGATTTTGCACAAGCATATTTTTTATTTTGTTTGTCAGTATTGGGAGTTGCCATAATTGACAACGGACGTGCAACAGTAGAGAGCGCAAGTGAGGCAGATGCAACGAATAATGAGCCGTTATCAGCTGCAAATTTCAATCCCTTTTTAACAAATCGGTTTGTGTAAATAGACTGTACTTTCATCGTAATTCATTATACAATGCTCATAATGGAATTGACAGAATTTGTAAAAAAAGAATTAAATGGTTGGAAAAAGATTGAAATAATCGGACTTTTTACTGTGCTTACGTTAATTTTAATAAATGCAATTATTGTAAAAGACAATCCGATTGCTGTTATATCTGCATTCTGTGGAATTTTATATACGATAATCGCAGGGAAAGGAAAAATTTCTTGCTATTTTTTCGGGCTATCAGGTTCTTGGTGTTATGTGTGGCTATCGTTTCTAAATTCACTTTGGGGTAATATGTTGCTTTATCTTTGCTATTATATCCCAATGCAAATTTTAGGAATTTTCAAATGGAAAAAGCACCTTAAAAAAGATACTAAAGAAATCGTAAAAACCAGATTATCAAATAAAAACCGCATAACACTATTATTTATTGGAGTTTTAGGTTCAATTATAACAAGTATAATTTTGCATTACTGTCACGACAAAAGTCCAATTGCAGACGGAATTACAACATTTTTATCGGTACTTGGAATGTATTTAACAGTTCGTCGTGCGATAGAACAATGGGTTGTATGGATGATTGTGAACGGGATTTCAGCATTAATGTGGATAAATCTTGTTTTACACGGAATAAAAACATATTCAACTGTTATAATGTGGGTTGTGTATTTTGTTTTGGCAATATATTTTTATTTTGAATGGAAAAAAGTTTTGAATAAAAATGAAATTTCGCAATAAAAAAGGTAACTTTAAAAAATTTTTTCAAAATTACCTTTTTAATACATTATTTACAACTTTTAGCCTTGTTCCAGCCTAATTTTTCAGGACATTTTAAGTAATCCATATTTTCTTTCATGTTTTCAATACTTCTAATTTTTCCCCTCGCCACTTGGGGAGACAAAGGGAACCGCAGAGCTGTGCGATGCGTGTGACCCTGTCTGCCTTGTGCTGAGGGTGCCTGAAAGGCAGGAGAGGGGTTCAAACCACAAGATACTGAAATAAGTTCAGGGTGACAGTTACAACTGTAGGTTGTGTTTACTAGCCAAACATCATTACTCATAGAATTATAATATTAATCTTTGTAAAAAAATCTACTAAAACTAGCGCAAAATCCATGTTTTATGTTATACTACGTATGTAGTAGAAAATTTAATTTGACTTTTATTGTGTACTGTTTATTTAAATGGTATGTATTGCCATCTATATGGCGTATTGTTTTTGGATGAATTTATAATAGAATAGTTTAAGTAATGTAAACTCAAGTGCCGTAATGGGCAAAAATAGTTTATCATATGTTTTATAACAAGTGTGTGTAAGGTGTAGATTTTGAACGAAAATAAAGATAAAATTTCAGAAAAATCAAAGGCGCAATCGCCTATAAAAAGCAATAAACCTGTTTCGAACCCGTTGTCGAAACAGCTTAATGCGCTTAAAAAACCTGCTTTAAAAACACCTGATAAAATAGCTACCAAAAAAGAAGTTAAGAGAATTTCCAATCCTATTTCTGCTGAAACATCTGATATTGTCGCTCGTATCAATAACTTTAATACGAACAAAACTTCAAACAGAATGTATGCAGGGTATATGGGAAATGCAAATGCAAGCTCGCATAGGGTTATTGATTATGCTGAACTTGTTAATAATTTGAATAATACTCTTTGCAAAAAGAAAACAATTTATGATTTATTTAGTGCAATTCATAACTTATTTATAGAAAAATTAAACAATGTTTTCACGGCATTCGGGGCTTATCACGACAAATCAAAATGTATTAACATAAAACTTTTCAACTCTATGGGAAGTACTTACACATCAAAATTGTTTTTGTCAGATGACCAAAATCCGGTTATCCAATGTTTTAAAAATTCTTCTCCTGTAGTTTGCGAAAATAGCAAATTTTTAAATATTCCATATGTTCAACAATCACCGACATTAATTCTTCCGTTGGTTTCTGTTAGCGGATGTAAAGGTGTTATGGCAATTGGGAAAGATAATATTGAAAATCATATCGGGTTGTTCTCATTTATTGCAAATTATTGTGCATTATTTATGGATAATGTAGAACTTCTCGAACAAACAAACAAATACGCAAACACCGATACATTAACAGGTTTGTACACTCACAGAGGTTTTCAGGAAGTTTTGTCTGCAGAACTTAGACGTGCTGAAGAAAATAATTCAAAACTTTCCATTATAATGCTTGACGTAAACAATATCTCTAAAATCAACAGAGAACTTGGTCACGCAAAAGGTGATGAAGTTATCAAACTTTTAGCAGAAAAAGTTAAGCAAAATATTAGAAGTAATGACAAAGCAGGGCGTTATGGCGGTGACGAAATCGCAATAATTCTTCCTGATACCGACACTTCTGATGCGAAATATTTGGCTGAATATATTACATATTGCTTGTCATGTTGTTTTGTTGATGATGTAGGGCCGGTTAAGGTTTCTGTTGGTATTGCAACTTATCCTGAATGTAGTAGGGATCAAGAAAAACTTTTAATCCTTGCAGAACAAGCAATGTATATCTCACAAGCTAAGGGTTACAAAGAAGGTATGTCCGCAATTGTAAGCTCATCAGATTTCAATTTCTGGGATGATGATGCTCTACATTCTTATGCAGAAGTTATTGCAAAACGTCATTCTCAATTGGGTGTAAACTTTGAAGATGAACTTGTTCACAAATTCAATAACGAACAAATTGTTTCTCAAAACCACTTGATGGAGCTTGCAAATTCTCTCGCAAGTGCAATTGATGCAAAAGACCCTTATACAAAAGGTCATTCTACTTCTGTTTCAAGATATTCAGAAGCTCTTGCTCGTGCGATTAATCTTCCGGAAGACGAAGTTCAAAGAATTAAATTGGGGGCATTACTTCATGATGTTGGCAAAATCGGTATTCCTGAAAATGTATTGAAAAAACCAGGTAAATTGGAAGATGACGAATGGGAAATTATGAAACAACACCCTGTAATCGGTGCAGAAAAAGTTCTTGCGCCAAACGAAGCGTTGAGAGATTTAATTCCAATTGTAAAATATCACCATGAACACATGGATGGAAGCGGATATCCTGAACATTTGAAAGGTGATGAAATTCCGCTTGCTGCGAGAATTGTTGCAGTTGCAGATACATATCACGCATTGATTTCTGATAGACCTTACAGAAAAGGAATGAGTGTTGAAAAAGCTTGCGAAATTTTGAATGACGGTGCAGGCAAATTGTGGGATAGAGATTTGGTTCGCCAATTTATTAATATTGCTCCATCCTTGTCTACAAGTATTTAGGTTATTTTAAAAGTATATTTTGTTGCGCAGATTTCTAATCCGTGCTAGTGTTTTGGTATGATAACAAAACTTGAAATTGATGAACTTGCTCAAAAATACGAAACTATTGATTTTATAAAAGATGATCCTGTTCAATTTCCGCATAAATATAATAAAACAAAAGAAGATTGCGAGATTTCAGGTTTTATTGCCTCTTTGTTGGCATACGGAAATAGAAAAGTTTTTATCAAAAAATTGAATGAGTTATTCGATATTGCAGAAAATGAGCCGTATAATTTTATTTTGAATTTTGAACCGAAAAATTTGAAAGATTTTAATTATAGATTTGGGACAACACAAGATTTTGCAGAAATTTTTTGTATCTTAAAAAATTTATACGAAAAAGACGGTGGATTAGAAAAATTGTTTGAATACGGTTACAAAAATTCAAAACAACCAAATGGTTATATTGATTTTCAACCGATTTGTGACTATTTTTATTCAAAGTTTTCAGATACATCAGGACAGGGATGTCGTTTTATGATACCGAACCCACAAAACGGCGGTGCAATGAAAAGAATGTGTATGTTTTTAAGATGGATGATAAGAAAAAGCCCTGTAGATTTAGGAATTTGGCATTTTATGAAGCCGTCAGAACTGTTAATTCCATTAGATACACATGTCGCAAGGCTTTCAAGAGATATGGGCTTGTTGACAAGAAAGTCAAACGATTTTAAATCTGTAATAGAAATAACAGAAAACTTGAAAAAATTTGATATGAATGACCCGATAAAATATGATTTTGCGATGTTTGGTTATGGTGTGAATAATAAATAGACATTTAGACATGTTCAAAGAAGGCGATAAGGTTTTTGAGTAAAAAGTGAGAAGTGAAACGTGAAAAGACTGTATCGGGCTGAATAAGTGAATGGAGATTGGTGAATAGTGGGTTGACCTTATCAGAAAAGTTATTACCTTCTCTAATACAGACTTTGCATCTATACATCTAATTCCAATATATGAAGTACTTTAGACTAACATCGTCACAAGTATCTACGTGCGTAAAACTCCATACCAAAGTCTGAAGTATGAACCAATGCTGTCACAGAGAGCTACGTGCGTAAAACTCCATACCAAAGTCTGAAGTATGAACCAATACTGTCACAGAGGGCTACCCTATTGCATATTTTTTAAAAATGTGTATAATAAAAGGAGCTAAAGGAATTTTGCAAAAGGTTTCTTTAAAGTACCACTTAAATTAGGAGAAGACAAATGTACCAAGATGAAAAACTTGTATGTGAAGATTGCGGCGCAGAATTTATTTTCACTGCAGGTGAACAAGAATTCTATGCGGAAAAAGGTTTGGTTAACAAGCCAAAAAGATGTCCGGAATGCAGAAAAGCTCGCAGAAACAACAACAGAAGAAAAAGAAAAATGTATGATGCTGTTTGTTCTAAATGCGGTGCGCAAACTCAAGTTCCATTCAAACCTATTCCAGGAAAAGAAGTCTATTGCAAAGATTGCTTTACAAAAGAACACGAAGCATAAAATTAATTCTAAAATAACAAAACAGACCGGTTTAATTATTAAGCCGGTCTGTTTTTACTTATACCCCAATACAACTGTTTAAATATTCAATTGTACTGATTTTTTCGTCATACAAATATTTAATAAAGTTCAAATACGCAGCGTTATATGATGTAATCACGAGGTTTACCTCAAATCCGTCGGTACAGAATGGCTCGTAATCATACACAACATAACTGTTATATTTACTTTTCCATTCTTTTTTTTCGATACGGCTATTATTTTCATCAACAATATCTTCAAGCCACGCAAGAATATCTTTATTTACATTTTTCATTTCCAAACGATTGTGCTTACCGCAATCATGGCAATCATTTCCCATTAGCATGATAAATTACTCCACAAATATGTTATATGTAAATTGTAAAGCTTTTTCGATATAAAATAATCCCCTTTAGGTATAAGTATTAAATAGTAATATATGGGGATTTATTTTTTTGTTAATAAAATATTAAAAGCAGAAACGTTATTAAACTGGTAATTCAACAATATTGTTCTGATGGGCTGTGTACGTACACCCTACTGGACATTCTTGAAAAAATCAGTATAATAAAATCTATGGCAGATATAAATAATTTAGGTCGAATGATTTCTAAATTTGTAAATTATCAGGCACTTAATGCACAACGGCAAATGCCACAAAATCAGCCTGCTCAGTCATCTTTTACTCCATCTCCGACACCGCAAGCTGCGAATGCTCCGAAGCCGACTGTTCCTAGTTCTCCAACTCCACAAATGGGGAATATGGGAGGGAGTGATCAATCTGTTTTTGTAAAAGATATGATGAATTTGCCTAAAAATATGAATGAATTAGTTTACATGTTACAACGTAACATTACTCTAGCTCAACTCAATCAACGTTTTGCAAATCAAGTTAATATGCAAAGAAATGCTATGTCACAAACTCAAGCGCAAATTCTTGCTCAATTACAAGGTTTGTCGCTAACAGAAGCACAAAATATTTTGTTAACAGGCAACAAGGCGGTTTTAAGTCAATTGCAAAGTACTTTGAGGAACTTAGCTATTTCGTCAAACGGTTTGATAAACTTATCTCAAGTTGCCCAAATGATTGAAACAAACGGGAAAGATGCTATTGCAAAACTTATTACAACAATGGCAAATTCTGCGAAATTAGGGATTACTGATTTAACTCAACTCAAAGACACTGCCAAGTTGATAAATGCAAGCATTGCAGCTGCTTCACAAAACGATTCTGCACAAACAATGAAACTTTTGATGCTTTTATACCTTCCGTGGTTGCCATTGCAGGAAGGTGTTGGGTTTGATTTGGAAATTGAAGCAGGGCAAAATTCGGATGGTTCTGACAGTATTTTGGTTATTACAATAACGACTTTAAATTATGGAAATGTTACTGCAACATTGATTTTGGAAAACTCAAATTCTGTTCATGTAAATATTGAGTGTGTTAAAGAATTTCCAAAAGATGAATTGATGATGCGAATTGAGAGTGATGAAAAACATTATTCAATGGAGTCGGTTTTGTCTTTTGAAACAAGTTCTCAAACAACAGTGAATGAAGGTCAAGAAAAGCCTCAAGCAAAAATTAATATGGGGAATACAAACGAGATTAATCCGTATTTGTTATTGATGGCACACACAATAATAAGACATGTTATAGAAATTGACAAAAATACGTCTAATGGAATACAATCACATGTGGATTAGATAAGAAAGGGAAAATATGAGATTTGTGCATATAATGATAAGGGTTAAAGACATTGAAAAATCAATGAGGTTTTACACAGAATTACTTGATATGAATAAAACCGGTGAAGTTGAGTTGGATGATTGCACTTTGTATTATTTGAGTGATGAAGATGGTCAAACTCAAATTGAAATGACTTATAACAAAGAAACTCCGGCAAACGGTTACGAAAACGGAAATGCGTTCGGACATTTGGCTTTTGAACTTGATAAAATGAGTGATTTTACGTTAAGGATGGAAAAATTAGGTTATAAGTATCTTTATGAACCATATTTTATGCCGGAAGTTAATATGTATATTGCATTTTTGAAAGATCCGGATAATAATGAAATTGAAATTATGGCAAAAGAAATTTAAAATATAAATACCTCTCAGTATAAACTACAAAACAAAAAGCATAGAAAGTTTTTCCTTCTATGCTTTTTCCTATATTTATTTATAAACTTATAAAAGCTCTTTTAAATAATTTGGTAATGCAAAACGTGCATTGTGATAATCTCTGTTGTATATTTTACAAGTTTTTACGATATCTTCGTATCTGTCTTCTGCAAAATATGACAAAGGTTCAACTGTTTTAGAGCAAAAAGCCCAAGCCCAATATCCACCAGGATATGTTGGAATATTTGAAGTGTATGTTGAGCAGATTGGGAAAACTCTTTTAAGTAACTTGTACATTTTTTGAACAGATTCTTTTTGTGCGAATGGGGATTCTGATTGAGCAACCATAATACCGCCTTCTTTTAATGAATTTTTTACATTTGTATAAAATTCATCAGTGAATAATCCTTCTCCCGGCCCGATTGGGTCTGTTGAATCAATTAACACGATATCGTATTCATTCTTTTTATCTTTAATAAATTCAATAGCATCTTCAACTTTAATTTCTACTCGAGGATCAGACAATCCGCAAGAAATTGTTGGAAGAAATTCTTTACAAGAATCAATAACCATTCCGTCGATTTCGCATAGAACAACTTTTTTAACGGTTTTGTGTTTTAGAACTTCTCTAACGGTTCCGCCATCGCCACCGCCAATTACAAGAACGCTCTCTGGTTTTTTGTGTTGCATCATAGGAATATGTGCAATCATTTCGTGGTAATGATATTCATCACCTTCTGTAGTCATCATCAAGTCATCAAGAGTAAGAACTCTGCCGAGTGAAGATTCTGATTCAAAGATTTCGACTTTTTGGAAATCAGATTGTTTTGAAAACAAAACTTTTCCTGCTTTTATTGCAATTCCGTAGCCGGAAGGTGTGATTTCGTGGTAGTAACCATTTTCTATTCCGTTTTTCATTTTTTCTCCTTTATTTAAAATAAGCAATACGATTGTAGCATAAAATTTGGAGTTAATAAAGGTATTAAGATAATAGGGCGATAAGGTAATAAGATATTAAACCTATAGTCCTATAACTTATTCCCCTAATATATGAACGTGAAGGTGAAAAACTTCTTGTCCGGCTTCTTTACCTGTGTTGATTAAGGTTTTGTATGATTTTAAACCAATTTTTTTAGTAGTTTCTTTGACAGCCATCAATAATTCCGCCATCAAATTTTTATCTTCAAGTTCATTTAACGATGCAACGTGAGTTTTTGGAACAACTAACAAATGAATTGGAGCTTTTGGGTTAATATCCTTGAAAACTACGACATATTCATTTTCGTAAACAAATTCTGTGTTAAAATCTCCGTTAATAATTTTACAAAAAATACAATCTTCTGACATTTTAGTTCTCCTTTTTTTTTATAAAAGTAACAGACTTTGCCTCTTGGCATCTATGCTTCTTCGTATCTGATTTACTTTAGTTACTTTTATTATTATATCTTAAAAAAATGTAAACTAACTTGCCATTTGAAATAATGTAAAGTAAAATAGAGATACTAAAGACCCTTTGGGAGGAAAATTATTTATGCCGGAATTAGCTAGACGACAATATGGTAGGGATTTATACAGGGTTAATCACTATGATAACAGGTATTACAGGTATGAAAATACTGGTAATAGTGGTGTGAGAGTTGCAAAACCGCATTCTACAAGAACTGCAAATTCTCAAAAAATTGAACGAAATAACTTTATTCACAGAATTATTTCTGTTGCTATTGTTTCTCTTTTGGGATTAACTATTTTACCTGTCGGATTTAACAAAGTTACAAAAATGATGTTTAATCCAACTCCTTATAAAGATGTTAAGGCTGATTATCAACAGATTTTGTTCCCAACTTCAAATTATCTTGCAAACCATTGGTTTATGGGCGAAAGATCTTTGGAAGCTGCAGATGTAAAAAAACCTGAAATGACTACATTGACAGAAGGTTCAAGATTGTCAGGATTAGAAAGCCAATTGTCAAATCTTGCCGCTATGTATCCGTCAATACATCCGTCAGTTTATGTATGGGATTATGAAACAGGCAATTATGTTGATATGAATGCAGATGAAATTTTCCCAACTGCAAGTATTATCAAACTACCTGTTTTGGTTGAACTTTTTAGGTCTATTGAAAAAAATCAACTTACAATTTATGATGAAATGCCTTTGACAGAATATTATAGGTCAGAAGGTTCTGGTAGTTTACAATTTAGAGCTGCAAATTCAACATATACAATAGATAAACTTGCAAGGATGATGATTACAGAGTCTGATAATTCTGCAACAAATATGTTGATGGCTCGCTTGGGTTCTATGACAGATATAAACTCTGCATTAAGAGAATGGGGTTTGAAACATACTTATGTACAAACTTGGTTACCTGATTTGGGCGGAACAAATTATTCTACTGCAAGAGATATGGCACAAATTCTTTATAATATTGATAACCCTAAGTTTTTAAGTAACAGTTCACGAGAAAAAATCTTTGATTATATGGGGCATGTTCACAACAATCGTCTTATTGCGGCTGGACTACCTGCCGGTGCTACTTTCTTGCACAAAACCGGCGATATTGGTAAAATGTTGGGTGATGCTGGGATTGTTTATGCACCAAACGGGAAAAAATATATAGTTGTAATTTTTGCGAACCGCCCTCACAATTCACCACTGGGTAAGGAATTTATTGTAAAAGCCTCTCAAGTTATTTATAACAATATGGTATTTTAATGTTAGAAGAATTGCTAAAAAGTAATAAGTGTTTCAAACTTGTTTGCGGCGCAGGAAACGAGGATGCCATCGAGGTTGAAAAACTTGTTGCGCTTTATTCTGCTGCGGGGTGCAAATTTTTTGATTTGTCTGCGAAACCTGAAATTGTTGATGCTGCAAAGAGAGGTTTGAGAGGAAAGAATGCTTTTTTATGCGTAAGTGTTGGGATTAAGGGCGATCCGCATGTTAGAAAAGCCTGCATTGATGGAGAAAAATGTGTTGGTTGTCATAAATGTGAAGAAATTTGCCCGCAAAAAGCAATTAAAAATTGTAAAATGATAGTTCATTCACAACCTGCTTTAAACGAAACTACGGAAACGACTTCTCCTCGCCCATTACTTGCTGCTCGTTGTATCGGGTGTGGAAAATGTTATTCTGTTTGTTCGCACAATGCAATTTCTTTTATTTCTGAAAACAAAGATTTGGAAGAAGTTTTACCTCAATTAATTGAAAAAGGTATTGATTGTATTGAACTTCATGCGATGGGGGAAGATGATTTAGAAGTTTTTGAAAAATGGAATTATATTAACAAAATTTATGATGGAATGTTGAGTATTTGCACGGCACGTGGGCATTTGTCGGAAGAAAAAATGATTGAACGAATCAAATCTATGATTGCGAAAAGGAAAGATTATTTGACAATAGTTCAGGCTGACGGTTTTCCTATGAGCGGTGGAAAAGATGATTACAAAACAACATTGCAGGCTATTGCTACAGCGGAAATTGTTCAGAATGCAAAATTACCTGTTTATATTATGTTATCAGGCGGTACAAATTCAAAAACCGCAGAATTAGCACATTTATGCGGAATTAAGTACAATGGAATTGCAGTTGGGACATTTGCAAGAAAAATTGTTTCTAAATATATTGATAGAGATGATTTTTTAAGAAATGAATATGTATTTAATGAGGCTTTACAAATTGCGAAAAAGCTTGTAGATACTGTTTAAACGGCTATTTATTTTGAATTAATTTAAGTCGTTGTTTTGTTGATGGGTGAGTTGAAAAATATTGAATAAACTCAGGAGCTTTTTCTTCTTTTTCCAAATATTGGAAAAATCTTATTGCTCCATTGTTGTTCCCATAAATTCTGTAAACCATTTTGTTGGCGTATTTGTCTGCGTTTCTTTCTTGATTTCTTGAATGTTTAAGTTCGTTCAAGGAACTTATATTACCAATTGTTGTGTCGGTTGTTTGGCTTCCACCTGAAATAATTGAGTTTATGGTGTAGACAATTATTTGTCTGCTTATCATTTTTAAGTGATCTCTGTGTACGTAATGACCGAGTTCGTGTGCTATTATAAATGTTAACATTTCGTTGTCATTTATTTTGTCGAGCAAACCTTTTGTCACATAGATAGAACCGTCAGGATATACAAACGCATTAATTTCCTCATTAGATGTTTCATAGATATTAAATTTAGATTTATTTTGCAAATTTTTGTCTTGTGCAACAATTGTGTTTCGGATGTTTTCCAAATTTTTGATTTTTTCTTCATCTTTATTTTTAAGTTTATAAGGTTTCGATGAAGTTATTGAAATTGTTTTTTCTATTTTAAGTTGAGTATCAACTGATATTTTATCAATTAAGAGGTTTGAAATACCATCTGCGCAGAGATAAATTAAGAAACATAAAGCCACAAGTCCTGCAACAAGCGAGATAAACTCAATGCCGACATTGGTTTTGCCGACATTGACATTATCTTGTATCATATTAATATATCTTTGTTCTAAATCATTTTTCATAAGTTACTGCAGTTCCGTATGCTATGATTGCGCACTGAGGAACGGATTCCTTGCCATATACATCGTTTAGCATAACAGATTCTATCCTTGTATTGATAATAAAGTTTGCATATCTGGCTTTTTCACGCATTCTTAAAATTGCTTCTCGTCTACCTCTATCAAGAACAGATTCAAATGTTGTAAGCCTTCCGCCAAATATGCTCTTTAAATTTGCTACAAAGTTTTTGAAATAATCTCCACTTATAACAACTTCACCTGTAACAAGTTCTATTTTTTTGATTTTTTTATTTGTTTTCCAGTTTTTTGCGCCAAAATTTACATGTGGTTGACGAAATAGTGCAATTTCTCTTTTTTTGATTTTGTTATAGTGATTTTTTTCAATAATGCAACCTGTGGTGTAAGTTATGGCAAGTAAAATCAATAATAATAGTATATCGCCCATAAAAATACTAACCTTTCGGAGCTACTTTAACTGCTGTTCCATAAATATAAACTTCTGCAGCACCAACCGTAACAGAGGATGTTGCAAATCTCACGTTGATAACAGCATTTGCTCCCAATGCTCTTGCCTGCGTTTCCATTCTTGCGGTTGCTTCTTTACGGGCTTCAATTAAAAGTTCTGTGTAACTTTTTAATTCGCCACCAACCATGTTTTTTAATCCGGCACCAAAGTCCTTGATAGCATTTTTTGCTCTAACGGTGCTTCCTGCGACAAGACCATATTGTGCAACGATGTTCATTCCTGGAACACTTTCGATGTTAGTTAAAATCATTATTCATTACCTCCGTAGAAATTTTAAGGTAAATTTATTTTCTCTGAAACATTCAAATAGATGATGTTTTTTGAAATTTGAAATATTGTTGGAAAAAGAATTTCAAGCAATTGAATGATGATTATGGTATGATTTCACTTTATAATTTTCTGAACAGAAAGGAATATTAAAATGCTTTTAACAGACCACGTTCAAGCGATTATAAAATCCGCAAAATCAATAGTTGTAGCGAGAAATTACCCTGAACTTTTTCCTGAACACTTGATGCTTGCCTTAATGCTGGATCAAAATGATTTGCCTAAGATTTTGTTTGAGCGTGTTGGAGTTGATAATCCAGAAATTGTTGACAGATTGAATAATTACGTGTCAAAACGTGCGTATTTTGCGAGAGGGAAATTTTCAGATGTTAGATTTTCGACAGATACTATTGTTTTGATGAAAATTGCGCAGGAAGAGGCAGAAAAGCATGGTGATGAACAAGTTAGCGTTGAACATTTAATATTAGCACTTTTCAGAATTGATAACAAGACTTTGAATCACCTTTGGGAACAATCAAATATTAACAGACTTGATTTGTATGAAAAAATGACAGAGGAAGTTAATAACATTGTTAATGTTGAAGAAACAGTTGGGGAAGATAGTGTAAAATCTGATAGTAAGACTTCAATATCTGAAAAAACCGAAAAGAAAAATGAAGCTCTTGAAAAATACACAACAGATTTGACTGAATTAGCTGCGAAAAGCAAACTAGATCCTGTAATTGGGCGTGATGACGAGATACGTAGAACAATTCAAATCTTAAACCGTCGCTCAAAAAATAATCCTGTAATTATTGGAGAACCTGGTGTTGGTAAAACTGCGATTATTGAGGGATTAGCGCAAAGAATTATTTCGGGAGATGTTCCTGAAAGTTTAAGAAACGATAAAATCTTGGCACTTGATTTGGGTGCATTGCTTGCCGGAGCTTCTTACAGAGGCGAATTTGAGGAGCGTTTGAAGGCTGTATTAAAGGCAATAGAGGAAAAATCAGATGACTTAATGTTGTTTATTGATGAAATTCATACAATCATGGGAGCGGGTTCATCAGAAGGTTCTGCTGATGCCGGAAACCTTTTAAAACCAATGCTTGCACGTGGCGGTATTAGGGTAATTGGGGCGACAACAACTGATGAATATCGAAAATATATAGAAAAAGATAAGGCTTTGGAACGTCGTTTTCAGCCGGTAATTGCTTCAGAACCTTCTGTTGAAACTACAATAAGTATTTTAAGGGGCTTGAAAGACAAGTATGAAGGTTATCATAGTGTAAAAATTCTCGATAGTGCGATAGTTGCAGCAGTAAAACTTTCGCATCGTTATATTTCTGATAGATGTTTACCGGATAAAGCGATTGATTTGTTAGATGAAGCGGCTTCTGCTTTGAGAATTGAAATTGATACTATGCCGGAAGAAATTGATATTTTAATTCGTGAAAAAATTCAATTAGAAATGAATAAAAAAGCTTTAGAAAAAGATGAAACGCAAGAAGCATCTAAAAAGTTAGAAAAAATCCTTAAAAAAATCTCTGAAATTGAAGCGAAAATTGAAAAACTAAAAGAACAGTGGCTTAAAGAGAAAAAAGTCATTGACTCTGCGGGTGCGGTGAAACGTAATATTGAAAAATTGAAGGCACAAATTGAGATTAATAAGAAAAATCCTTCAATGTCACTATCTTTAGAACAAAAATACAGTCAGATGCTTGATATGGAACAGAAATTGCAAGCAATTCAAGAGCAATCAGGTAAAAAACGTTTGTTAAAAGAAGAAGTTGATGAAGACGATATTGCAAATATTGTTGCAAAATGGACTGGTATTCCTGTTAATCGTCTGATGGAAGATGAATCAAAAAAACTTATCGGGATGGAAAAAGTTATGCACGAACGTGTTGTTGGTCAAGATGAGGCGGTTACAAAGATCTCAAATGCTATCAGGTTATCTCGTTCGGGGTTGCGTGATCCGAAACGTCCTATTGGTACATTTCTGTTTTTAGGTCCTACAGGGGTTGGAAAAACGGAATTAGGCAAAACATTAGCACAAATTCTGTTTAATGATGAAGAAGCCCTAATCAGAATTGATATGTCTGAATTTATGGAAAAAGCTGCGATTTCTCGTTTGGTTGGAGCAACGGCTGGTTATGTCGGCTATGAAGAAGGCGGGCAATTGACTGAGGCGGTTAGGAGAAAGCCATATTCCGTTGTGCTTTTTGATGAAGTTGAAAAAGCTCATCCTGATGTGTTTAACCTTATGTTACAGATGTTTGATGACGGGCGTTTGACAGATGGACAAGGGCATCTTGTTGATTTCAAAAACACTGTAATCATTATGACAAGTAATCTCGGAAGTGAGGTAATTCTTGATAAATCATTAACAGAAGACGAGAAAAAAGAAGAATTAAATCACGCATTAAAAGAAAAATTTAAACCGGAATTTTTAAACCGTATTGATGAAATCGTTATGTTTAAAGCTTTAACAAAAGAAGAATTGACGCATATTGTTGATATTCAAACAAATTCACTAAAAAAACGTTTGTTAGATCAAGATATTGAATTAACTATTACAGACAAAACGAAAAAACACCTTGCGGATGAAGGCTATGAACCTTTGTATGGTGCAAGACCATTGAAACGTGTGATAAGACAATTGGTCGAAATCCCTATGTCTATGAAAATTCTGGAAGGTGAGTTTGTTAAAGGTGATAAAGTTTCGATTGATTTTAATGGAAAAGATTTAAAATTTGAAAAGGTTAATAAATAGCAGACTTTTCAAATAAAAATTTATACAACAAAAAGGCGGTAATCTAAAAATTTTACCGCCTTTACACATCCATAATCATCAGCTAAGACACTTATTTTGTAACAATGTCTTCAGTTTCTTCAATCTTTTTCATTACCTCATCAATCTGTTCTTTGCAATATTTAAGAAACAGACCTAATTCTTCTTTAAAACTATAAACTCCGGGCCAAGAAATATATCCGTACATCAAATATCTCCTTTTTTTTAATCTAACCTTTCAACAATTATTTAGTCGGTTGTGTGGAGAAAAATCTTTAATGTTTTTGAGTGTTTTTTAATAATTTGTTACAATATGAATTTATGTCGTTACATCTGTATTTCGGAATGTAGTCAATATCGTAGTTTTGAGCTATTTGTTTAAGATTTTCGGCAGCAGAAATTGCAATGATTTTTGTGTATTTGTATTCATTGAAAAATTTGATTTGTTTAATAAACCATTCTCCAGCATAAAATGGTAAAAAGTCCGGTTCCATTTGCATATCGGTTAGAATGAAATCGTACGGTGTGTCAATAGATGCGGTTAACCTTTCAATTCCTTCTTTTGCAGAATTTGCGGTATCTATTTCCACGTTGTTATTAAAAATTTGTTCAATAATATATTTATGGTGCAAAACCCATCTGTTTGAATCATCTACAATCAAAATTTTCATATCAGAATTATAGCATACAAAAAAGCATAATCTGTATCAAAACAGGTTATGCTTTTACATCTCAACATTAGTTCAAAATTAATCTATAAACGGAATAGTTATTATATATTCGTTGTTTTGTCGAACTTTTGTAATCTCGTCAGAATTAATCTTTTCCCCAAAAGCAAAGGTTTGACTATATCTTGTTATTTCTTGCCCTTTATGAGAATTTTTTTCTCCGGCACCGTTAATTGTAACCATATTTCCGTTTGTTTTTACTTCAATATTTTTTTCATTGTTGTCGAATGGTCTTAAGTCAATAATGATTTTGTATGCGTCATCAGCTTTGTCAACGTGAATAAATGGAGCAGTATTTTGCATCATTTGGTGTTCTTTGGCAAATTCTTTTTGAGCAAATTTGTCCATTTGTCTTTCTTGACGCATCATTGCTTTATCCATCTTTTGTATTTGTAATAGAGGATCTAACATCCTTTTGAAATGCCAATCTGCAACAACGTAAAATGCTGTAAATGCACCAAAAAATATTAACAAACCAATCATCACATATTTGGCTATCGGGTGTTTGCATAAAAAGCATTTTTCATAATTTCCGTGTTCATAATTGTTATCTTCCATAATGTATCTCCTTTCAATTTTATTTTAGTATAAAAAATATTATGTAAAAGTCCATTACTCATTTAGGCTAATACTATTGAAAAAATTAAAATGGCATGTTAACATGCTTGTATATATAGTGTGAAGTATAAGCGGAGTATTAAAATGGCTAAAATTTTGGTAACAATGCCTGACGATTTTTTACATAGGGTTGACGGTATCGCAAGCAACGAACAAAGAAGCAGAAGTGAACTTATTAGAGAGGCTTTACGTTCTTATATGAAACGTATGACGATTAAAAATCCGCAAAAAGCTGAAGATGATGCAAAAAAATTAGAAAGTCTTTTGGGGTAATCTGATTTTATTGCTAATTGCTTAATACGTACATTTCGCAGTTTTTGCAATCGAATTTTAATGGATATTTTTTACCTTTTTCGTCAATTAAGAATAATTTTTTCGGAGATTTGCACATATCAAGCGCATATTTTATACAATGTTTGGTGTGCATAAGTTCTATTGGATTTGATTTAGTTTGTCCACTTTCATAAGCCATTTCGCAAATTTTGCAACCGCAGTTTTCATAAAATAATTTTGCCTCGTTATTATAGATATTGGCTCTGTAGTCTAATTCTTTTTGAGGAAATTCTGAATATTTAAGAGGTTTCTGAATTTCTCGTTTATAGTTTTTCAACCTCTCATCCATTAATTTTGAAAAAATATTTCTGCGGATTTCATTTATTTTAGAAATTGGTAAAAATGGAAGTTCTCCATTAATTTTTATTTCTGTGACATAAAAATCACTTTCACCCGTTTTTTGAAGTTGAGTAATGAAGTTTTCTTTCATTTTTTCAGGATTTTTAGGAATTTCAGAACAATCAATATTTAATTCGGTAGAATTTTCATCTTCATCAATTGCTTTTAAAACACCTTTTTCGTAAATAAATTTGACTTCAATTTGACGCTTTGTTTTAGAATTTTCAAGTTGTTTTTCAAACTTGCTATCAAAATTCCTATAAATTTCTATTCCTGTTTTAATTCCATCCATTTTGTTTGGAAAAATTTTGTTGCCTTCTGTTTTGTTTACAAGACAACCCATTTCATTGAAATATAAACCGTCTTGCGGGCTTAAAGATTTTGATGACACATTTTTTGACCACTCGATTTCAAAGTAGTTTTTTCCTACTAATTTTATTTTACCGAGTTTTTCTCCAAGAGATTTAGGGCTTTCAAAATTGAAACATTTTTTACGTTCACTGAGAAAATAGTCTGTAAATCCTCTATTAAAACTTTTTCTTACATCTGGTTCAAAATCTAAAAATACTTTGCCGGATGAGGTTTTATCTGCAAACTTGTCAATTTCTCGTCTGTAATATGCGACAACATTTCTAACATAATTTCTGTCTTTTAGTCTGCCTTCAATTTTGAAAGATTTTACGTTTGCATCAATTAAGTTTTTTAAGTGTTTAGAGGCGTTAAAATCTTTCATGCTTAAAAGGTATTTATCTTTTATAATAATATTTCCCTTTTCGTCAATAAGAGAATATTTTTTTCTGCAAGCCTGAGCGCATTCTCCTCTGTTTGCAGAACGCCCGCCAATACAGTAACTCATGTAACACTGACCGCTATATGATACGCATAGTGCGCCATGTACGAATGTTTCTATTTCTAAATTATTATTTTGAGCGAATTTGCCGATTTCTCGAATTTGTTCAAGAGATAGTTCCCTTGCAAGGATTACCCTTGATGCGCCGATGTTTTTGAAAAATTTCACTTTTTCTAAACTTCTGTTGTCACATTGAGTGCTGGCATGAATGGCAATAGGCGGTAATTTCCCCTCAATTGCGAGTTTAAATATTGCCATATCTTGAACAATAATAGCATCTACCCCGATTTTGTATAAATTTTGGATTAACTCTTGTACTGCAACTAGTTCTGTGTCTTTTAAAATCGTATTTACGGTAACATGAACTTTTACATAGAATTTGTGAGCATAATCAACGATTTCTTTTAGATCCTCAAGAGAATTTCCGACTTTTTTTCTTGCACCGAAATTTTGTGCGCCAATATAAATTGCGTCACATCCCGAGTTTATTGCTGCAAAGGCAGTTTGTTTATCTTTTGCAGGTGCTAACAGTTCAACTTTTTTCATACAATAATTATATTACAAATAAATTTAATTGAAAAAGCTCGAGAGTTAATATTTTTAATAATATTGACTTATGTAAGAATGTAAATTAATATTATATATGGGTAAGCCCTAAATTTCTCCACTTCTGGCGGACAGACTAAAAATCGGTATAAACGCAGAAGGAGGTGATAATCTTGGAAATCAGTATAACTGAAAAAGCGCTAGTGCTTATCTTACTGATAATCATAGCGCTCAAATCCAAATAAAACGAGGGCTTTTAAATGAGCAAGCGGCAACTTGCTCCGCCCTTCATATTATATTATAACATATTTTTTTAAGTTTTCAAGTCTTACAAATTAATCAAGTGTTTTATTGCAATAAAATATTTTCCTCATATAATAATAGTGTAAATCGTACATAAATAAGGAGAATTTTTATTATGTCTAGAAAACCTATTATTGCAGGAAACTGGAAAATGAATTTGTGCCAATCAGAAGCTAAATCAGTTTTTGAAGGCATTGCTAATTTTGTAAAAGATTATACAGCTCAAGAATTACCAACAGTAATTATTGCTCCTGTATTTACATCTATTAATGCGGTTCACTCAGTACAATGTGATTGCGGATGCGGTGGAAAGAAAATTGCTATCGCAGGTCAAAACTGTCATTGGGAAAAATCTGGTGCATTCACTGGTGAAATTTCTGTTGAAATGTTGAAAGATGCCGGTTGTGATTATGTAATTATCGGTCACTCTGAAAGAAGACAATATTTCTCAGAAACAGATGAAATGATTAACAAGAAAGCAAAAGCAATTTTGGCAGGTGGTTTAATTCCTATTATTTGTTGCGGTGAAACTCTTGAACAAAGAGAATCAGGCGTTACAGATTCTTGGATTGCGGGTCAAATTAAAGCTGCTTTGGAAGGAATTTCTTCTGAAGATATCGCTAAATCAGTTATTGCTTACGAACCAATTTGGGCTATCGGAACTGGCAAAACTTGTGATTCAGACGAAGCAAACAGAGTAATCGCAATGATTAGAAGTGTTGTTAAAGAAGTTGCTGGCGCAGAAGCTGCTGATGCTATCAGAATCCTTTACGGTGGTTCTGTAAAACCTGCTACAATTGAAGAACAAATGTCTAAATCAGATATTGACGGTGCTTTAATTGGTGGCGCATCATTGAAATCTGAAAGCTTGAATGAAATTATTGAAAAAACTATGAAAATGTCATTGGTTCATTAATTTCATAAGAAATAAAATATTATTAAAGGGTGAAATTTGTTTCACCCTTTTTTTAATTTTCAAAAAATTGACAATTCCGTAACATTTGTTTATAATTGTAGTTACGAAAGAAGGAGTGTGAAATGGCACAACAATTCAACCCGCAAAATATAAAAAAAAGAACTTCAGTTTTGGTATTTTTAAAAGGCGCAGCAGCACCTTTGGTTTTATATGTTGAAAAACCTGAAGAACTTTATGTAGAATTACAACAATTGATGAAAAGTGCAGCTGCAACTTTGATTGAAAAAGAAACTCAAGGACCTTTGAAAAAAGTTTGCTTTGTTTCTAATCAAATTGCTTCACTTGCAATACAGGAAGAACAATACGTAGGATAATGAATTATAAAATTTCGATAGAAGAATTAGAAAATACATCGTCAAAGACTATTAATTTTCATTTTGAAGATAAAATTGATGGACTAAGTTGTGTTACCCCGATTGTTGCTGATTTAGAAATAAAATCTCTCGGAGAGTTTATTGAAGTTGGTGGAAATGTTAAGGGAACTGTAAAATTGGAATGTGATTTGTGTTTGAAAGAGTACGATTATAATTTCGATTTTGACGTAAACGAAATGTATGCAAAAAACGCTCTGCTTGACGATTACGGGCAAGAGTTTGAACTCAAAGATGGACAGTTTGTAACAGATTTGAATGGCGCAGAAGAAATTGACATTTATGACTTATTGTATCAATCTGTAATATTAAATTTACCAAATAAAAAAGTTTGTGGTATAAATTGTAATGGGGACAAATTTCTAAAAGAAGAAAATTTGTCTGATCCACGACTTGATGTTTTCAAAAATATAAAGATAAACGAAAACTAGAAATATAAGTAGTATAAGAAAATAAAAAGGAAAAAGAAAAATGGCAGTACCTAAGAAAAGAACAGGACATTCAGCACAAGGAAGCAGAAGAAGCAACTGGAAAGCAACAAAACCAGAAACTACTAAATGCCCTAATTGTGGTGAAACTGTGTTAACTCACACAGTATGTACAGCTTGCGGAACTTACAAAGGAAAACCAGTAAGCTTAAAAGATAGAGTTGAAGAAGTTGCAGAAAAACCTGCAAAAAAATCAACTAAAAAAGCAGCTAAGGCTGAAAAAGTTGAAGAAGTAAAAGCAGAAGAAGCTCCTGCTGAAGAAAAAACTTCTGAAACAGAAGAAAAATAGTTTTTGAGAATGGTTGAGAGGTCAGCCTTTCAACCATTCCTCTTTTCAACCGTTAAACTAGATTTGAGAGGGATAAGATGACAAGAATAGCAATTGACGCAATGGGTGGTGACCACGCTCCGCACGAAATCGTGGCAGGTGCAGTTTGGGCTGCTAAAGAATACGGTGTTGCAATCGAGCTTGTTGGTAAGCAAGATAGAATTGAACAAGAGCTTGATAAGATTTCGCATGAAGGCTTTATGACCGATTATGGTAAAGGTGGACCTGCTAAATATCGTATAAAAATTGATACGTCAAAATTAGATATTAAGATTACGCATGCCTCAGAAGTTATTGAAATGGGCGAAGCTCCTGGGCAAGCTATTCGTAAAAAGAAAAAGTCATCTATTGTTTTAGCAGTTGATGCAGTTGCTCAAGGTAGTTCAGATGCAGTTGTTGCAGCAGGTTCTACAGGTGCGGCTATGGCATCAAGTTTGTTTGGATTAGGTAGAATTCCGGGAATTGACAGACCGGCTATTGCTGTTACTTTGCCTACAATCAAGAAACCTATTGTTGTAATTGATGGTGGCGCAAATAGTAATTGTTCTCCGGAAATGCTTTATCAATTCGCTATTATGGGTGCGACTTTCTCTAAAAATGTTTTGGGAATTGAACATCCTAGAGTTGGTGTTTTGAATATTGGTGAAGAAGCAGGTAAAGGTAATGAACTTGCTCAAGCTACTTATAAGATTTTAGAAGAACATCAAGAAAAGATTAACTTTGTTGGTAACATTGAAGGTAAAGAAATTTTCTTGAGTGTGTGCGATGTTGTTGTATGTGACGGTTTTGTTGGTAATGTAGCGTTGAAGGTTACAGAGGGAACTTCTTCAATGTTGTTCAGAATGTTAAAACAAGAATTTAAAGCGGATTTGGCAGGTAAGATTATCGGACTTCTTGCAAAACCATTCATGAAAAGAATTTACACAAAAATTAACTATGAAGAATTTGGTGGCGCATTACTTTTAGGTGTTAAAGGTATTACAGTAATTTCTCATGGTAGAAGTAAAGCGTATGCAATTAAAAACGCCGTTAGGGTTGCAAAACACGCTGTTGAAACAGGCGTAAACGAAAAAATAGCTAAGTTTTATGAGGAATAAAAACAAATGACAGATAAATTAATTCCGTTGAGAATAGCAGGTGTTGGTTATAGCTTGCCTGAAACAGTTATTACAAATGATGATTTGACAAAATTGTATGAAACATCTGATGAGTGGATTTATACACGTACAGGTATTAAGGAAAGACGTGTTGTTTCAGGTGAACAAAACGCTATTGATTTAGGTTTGGAAGCTGCACAAAATGCTTTGGCAAAAGCTAAAATGAACCCAGAAGATATTGATTTGATTTTGGCAGCATCTTCTGCACCACCTGATTTGTATCCTGCAATTGCTTGTCATATTCAAGCAAGATTGGGAATTACAAAACCTATTCCTGCGTTTGATATTACTGCAGCATGCTCAGGTTTGATTTATGGTTTGAGTATTGCAAAAGCTTATATCGCATCAGGCATGTATAAAAATATTTTGATTGTTGCAACTGATAACAATTCAAGACTTGTGGATTGGACAGATAGAGGAACTTCAATCTTGTTTGGTGATGGTGCCGGTGCTATGGTTGTTACTCAAGCAGAAGACGGTGTTGATGACGTTATTTCAATTGATATCGAAGCAGACGGTAATTACGGAAACTTGATTGAACTTTCATTTGATGGTAAAAATTGTCCGTTAGTTGAACAATATGAAGAAAAACCAAAAGGTATCAGAATGAATGGTCGAGGCGTTTATACATTTGTTGCAAAAATCTTGCCTCATTATGTAGAAAACCTTGTTGAAAAATCAGGAATGAAAGCTGACGATATTGATTACTTAATTCCGCATCAGGCTAATATCAGAATTATTCAAGCTGTTCAAGAAAGACTTGGATACCCTGATGAAAAAGTTGTTACAAATATCAAATACTATGGAAATACTTCAGCTGCGTCTATTCCGATTGCTTTGGCAGAAAGCGTAGAAAAAGGAAAAGTTAAACTTGGTACTACTGCAATTCTTTGTGGTTTCGGTGCCGGTATGACATGGGGTGGCGCAATTGTAAGACTTCGTGAAGGTATTTGCTAAGTTTTTCATATTTTAATTAATACTATAATTCATTTTAAGAACATCTGAGAATTTCTGAGATGTTCTTTTTTTTGTAAAGAAATATTTCAAATTAATGTTAGAATTTTAAATTTTTGTCAAAAAGTTTTTTATTTTTTACTTTTATAAGTAGTAGAAAATAGAAAGTGTGTGTATTAATATGGCAATAACATCAGTTGGGTCAGAAATTTATAAAACTTTAGCAAATGGCATGAGGGTTGCAACCAAAACTGAAGGTGGAAAAACATATACAAAGTTGTTTGATAAAGATGGAAAAGTGCTTATTGACAGAGTAAAATCTTTTGAAGCTAATATTGTTGGAAATAAAAAAGTTTTAACTAAGACTGAAAATCGTATCGTTAATTTGAAAAATGAAAAAGGTGAATTGGCAGATACTTATGGCTTTAAATATACAGCTGATAGGGTTTATGATAAAGAGGGCAAACTTTTAGGTATGCGTGAAGTTGAATATAAACCTAGAAGGATTGATTACGGAAGTGGTGTAAATCCGTTAGAGCATTTACACAATATGAAACATGTGACAAAGAGTGTTTTAAACGGACAAAATGTTTTTAGTTATGTTCCTTTTGGGTATTCAAAATCTGCGGCGGCAAAATCTTATGTAAAAGATATTGTGAATGGTGTTACGATAAGAAAATTTGCATCAGAATTAATTGATGGTATGAAATACAGATTAAGAGATTTACCTTTAGGTTGTAGAAAATCGCAATATAATAATAGTATCACAAAAAAAAGTCATGCTTATTTAGGTGAAGTTGAACCTGCAGGAGATTTTTACCAAATGGGTATGTATGTAAGAGGAAATTCTACAATGCGTTATAACAAAAAAGGCTTGCCGTTACCGGAAAATATTAATTTCAAAACATATGAAAAAATGGAAAATATGTCCTTGAAAGAAATGCGTAAGTTGAATGGAGATGGTTTATATGCGCCATTAGGTTTGAACATGCCTTTTTAGGATGATTTTGCATAAATTGCGTATGATATTTACTTTTATGGTATTTATTGTATAATCTTGTATAGGTATTTTTTAGAGAGGGATATTATTATGACAAAAAAAATTGCTTTTTTATTTCCCGGTCAAGGCTCTCAAGCTGTAGGTATGGGAAAAGATTTATATGAAAATTTTGAAAGTTCAAAAAATGTTTTTGACACTGCTGACAAAGTCTTGGGTAAAAGTGTAACAACTCTTTGTTTTGAAGGTCCTGAAGATGCTTTGAAACAAACCGTTAACACACAACCTTGTATTGTTACAATGTCAATTGCGGCTTTAGAAGCTTTGAAATCTCAATTAGATATCAAACCGGACTTTGTTGCAGGTCACTCTTTAGGTGAGTATTGTGCTATGTACGAAGCTGGCGTTATGTCTTTAGAAACAACTTTTAAAGCAATCCAAAAAAGAGCTGACTTGATGAGTGAGTCTGCAAAACAATCAGGTGGTTCCGGTGCGATGTCTGCAATTTTAAATGCTCCTGAGGGTGCTTTAGAAGAAGCATTGAAAGAGGCATCAAGTGTTGGTTATGTTGATGTTGCAAACTACAATTCACCTGCTCAAGTTGTAATCACCGGTGATAATGATGCAGTTGCAAAAGCTGGTGAAATTTTGTTGGCTAAAGGCGCAAGACGTGTTGTTCCGCTTCCTGTATCAGGAGCTTTTCACTCTAAATTTATGGAAAATGCAAGCAAAGAATTTGTAGGATTTGTTTCTGATTTGGAATTGAATAATGCTCAAATTCCTGTAGTTACAAACGTTGATGCTAAAGCAACTACAGAAAGTGCTGATTTTAGAGAAAAAATGCCAAAACAAATTTGTTCATCAGTACATTGGACACAAACAATTCAACAAATGGCAAATGATGGAGTTGAAATTTTTGTAGAAATCGGACCTGGAAAAGTTCTTGCAGGTTTGAACAGAAAAATTGCTCCAGAGGCTAAAATGTTCAACGTATTTGACAAAGCTAGTTTGGGAACAACAATCGCAGCTTTGAAAGAAGAATTAGCGTTGGTATAAGCTAAATAAATTTATTATTAACAAGAATATTAAGGAGAGGAATTATTACCCTCTCCTTAATGCTATACTTGAAAAATCTTCAAAAATTTGTTAAAATAGAAATGTTCATAGGAAGAAAGAGAGGATTTTAGTATGAAAATCAAAGGAAACAAGCTCATCGGGGGGGGGGCAATAGCCTAAAACCCTCTCATATCAAGGAATTTAGCGCTATGCACGTAGCCCTCTGTGTCAATGTTGGTTCCTACTTCATAAATTGGTGTAGAGATTGGTTGAGATGCCTAGATGCGTGGATGCAAAGAGGCGAAGTCTGTTACGGAAATAAAAACATACTCTCCCTTGGGGGAGAGAGTGGTTGTTTGAACGAAGTGAGTTACAACCACGAGAGAGGGTTAAGTCATGAATTGATAAATTTTGAACCCTCTCCCGAATTTCTAAGTTCGTTAAAACTCACTAAGAAATTCTACCCTCTCACAAAGAGAGAGGGTGATAACTTTAACGATACGGTCTTTTCACGTTTCACTTCTCACTTTTCACTTAAATCTGCTGCTTTCACCCTTGCGGAGGTATTAATCACACTCGGCATTATCGGAGTAGTTGCGGCGATGACTTTACCTAGTTTGATTGCGAGTTATCAAGAAAAAGTAATAGTAGTACAAGCTAAAAAGAGCTATTCAGGTTTTTTAAATACATTAAATAGAATGAAGGCGGATGAGGATATTGTAGATTACTCCGGTATTTTTAGTACTACTGAAACATCATTGCAAAAAATTGAAAATATTGCTAAATATTATAATGGAGCTAAAGTTTGTACGACCGGTGCGCAAGGATGTGGAAGTTCTTATTTGGTAAAGCTCGCTTCTCCACGTAATAACGGCAGTGGTAGTATTTCTCGAGAAGGTATTGGTTTTCCTAGAATATTGTTATTAGATGGAAGCTTAATTTGTTTTCGAGATTTGCGTTCAAGTTGTGAACCATTTACTTATGTAACTAATGTAAGAGATGATAAAGGCTTTTTTACAGGAGAAACAACATCTGTGGTGGATAAAAGATGTGCAACAGTTGTATTTGATGTAAATGGAGAGAAGAAAGGTCCAAACCAATATGGAGCTGATGTACATCAAGTTTTAGTGTTCCCTGAAAAATTAAGCTTTGGAGATGCTAATTATGGGGCATTGAAAACTATTTTCGAAAAAGATAAATTACAATATACAAAATATTCAGATAGTATGACTTTTGATAGATAGGTATTATTAGGGGGGGGGAGATTTTTCCCCCTCTTGTTTTGTTAGAGATATGATAATTTAGTATTTTTATGATATGAACTTTGCATTTACACATCTTTGCATCCAAATTTTAATATGAGAACTATTCTCTTCATCTTCAAATTTGTTAATAAACTGTCAAAGCTCGCATATTTATGCTACAATCAACTTGAGGGATAAGATAATTCGTTTTTATTTTATTTTATTAATAAATAAGGAGAAAATTAATGACAGAAAGAAAAATTGCTTTGGTAACAGGCGGTTCTCGTGGTATCGGGTTGGCTTGTGCTTTGGAACTTGCAAAAGCAGGTTGCGACATTATTATTAACGACATTTGTGATGCTGAAAAAGCTCAACCGGCTTTAGACGAAATCAAAGCTTGTGGCGCAAATGCTTATTTCTACCAATTTGATGTTTCAAATCCTGAAGCAGTTCAAGAAAACGTTGACAAAATGATTGCTGAACACGGCAAAATTGACGTATTGTTGAACAATGCTGGTATTACAAAAGATGGCTTGTTTATCAGAATGGATATGGAACAATGGGAAAGAGTTATTAAAATTAACTTAACAAGTGCTTATTGCGTTACCCATGCAGTTATTAAATATATGATGAAAGCTCGTCAAGGTTCTATCATCAACATGTCAAGTGTTGTAGGGCTTCACGGAAACCCTGGACAAGCTAACTATTCAGCATCAAAAGCTGGCTTAATCGGTTTGACTAAAACTCTTGCTAAAGAATTTGGTTCAAGAAACATCAGAGTTAATGCAGTTTGTCCTGGATTTATCCAAACCGCTATGACTGCAAATCTTCCAAATATTGACGAATACTTGAAAGCTATTCCGATGAAACGTCTTGGAACTCCTGAAGATATTGCTAAGACTGTTAAATATTTAGCTCTTGATGCAGATTACGTTTCAGGTCAAGCAATTGAAGTTGCCGGAGCGTTGATTATTTAGTGAATCGTGAATGGTGAAGGGTGAGTGGTTCGTTTCAAAAATATTTGTTTGAATATATTTTGAGCGTAGCGAACTAAAAGAACTATTCACTACTCACTTACTTAAAAAGTTAAGATTTTTAACAATATGGACACCAGATTGTAAATTTCTTGCAAAAAAATCTTGCGTTAAGTATAATGTAAGAGAACAAATAGTATAGTAATACAAATAAATTATGAGGAAATTAGAAATGAGTACATTTGAAAAAGTAAAAAAAGTAGTAGTAGATCAATTGAGTGTTGATGAAGCATTGGTTACTCCTGAAGCAAGCTTTACAGCTGATTTAGGTGCTGATTCTTTGGATACAGTTGAATTGGTTATGGCTTTCGAAGAAGAATTCGGTTGCGAAATTCCTGATGAAGAAGCTGAAAAAATTCAAACAGTTCAAGATGCTGTTACTTACATTGATGCTCACAGCAAATAGGCTTCAAGCTTAATCGAGGGTCGGCATGGAGTTGCCTCTCTTAAACTCGTTGCTGAAACTCGGTTTGTTTATAAAGTTGCGAGGGTGAAAGTTTAATATTGAATTTTCTCCCTCGTATATTTAAAAGATAGTTAAAAAGGTAAAGAGATGACAAAAAGAAGAGTAGTTATCACAGGACTTGGTGCGGTTACACCGTTTGGTGTCGGCGTTGACAATTTTTGGAATAGTCTTGTTGAAGGAAAAAGCGGAATAAGTACTTCTGAGCTTATTGATATTAGTAAGCACGTTGTAAAAATTTCTGGTGAAGTGAAAAACTTCCACCCTGAAGAATATATTGATCCAAAAGAAGCTAAAAAAATGGATAGATATATTCAGTTTGCTGTTATTGCGGCTGATGAAGCTATCAAAGATGCTAAATTGGACGAAGTAAAAGATGTTGACCCTTATAAAATCGGCGTTATGGTTAGCTCTGCTGCCGGTGGTTTTAGAACTTTTGAAGAAAACCATGTTAGAATCCTTGAAAAAGGGCCGAATAAATGTTCACCATTTACAATTCCTATGATGATTGTAAACATGGCGTCAGGTCGTATTTCAATGCGTCACGGTTTTAAGGGTATTAATAAAGTAGTTGTTTCTGCTTGTGCAACAGGTACTCACACAGTTGGAGATGCGTTCAGATCAATCCAATATGGTGATGCTGATATTATGGTTGCCGGTGGTTGTGAAGCTACTATTTGTGATGTTGGTATTGGAGCTTTTTCTAGTGCCAGAACACTTTCTAAACGTAACGATGAACCTACAAAAGCTTCTCGCCCTTGGGATGTTGAAAGAGATGGTTTCGTAATGTCTGAAGGTGCAGGTGTTCTTATTCTTGAAGAATACGAACATGCTAAAAAGCGTGGTGCTAAAATTTATGCAGAAGTTGTTGGCTATGGTCAAACAGGTGATGCTTATGATGTTGTAGCTCCTGATCCGGAAGGTCAAGGCGCAATCCATGCAATGCAATTTGCATTAGAGGATGCAGGTATGGAACCAACTGATGTTCAATATATCAATGCTCACGGTACAAGTACTGGTTTGGGCGATGTAGCTGAATCTAAGGCTATTGAACAAGTATTTGGAAACAAAGAAGATAATAAAAATCTTCTTGTAAGTTCAACAAAATCAATGCACGGTCACTTGTTGGGTGCAACTGGTGCAGTTGAATGTATTGCTTGCGTTAAAGCTATTAACGAACACATTGTTCCTCCAACTATCAACCTTGATAATCAAGATGAACATGTTGCAAATTTGGATTACGTTCCACACAAAGCAAGAAAAGCTGATATTCATGCCGCATTATCAAATTCATTCGGATTTGGCGGACAGAATGCTTCTCTAATTATTAAAGAAGTAAAATAGATAATAACGTAAAATAAGTGATGTAAGCTCCTTTTTTAAGGAGCTTTCTTTTTGTTAGGGGTTGAAATTTTGAAAAAATAGGTTATAATAAAAATATCGGGGCGGTAGCTCGAACTACCGTAACCTGTAATTGGCTAAAGTGACACTTATCTTAAAAGATGGGTGTCATTTTTTATTATGTATAAGATCAAAAATAACATTATTAGTGTAAAATTGATGTTTTCCATAATTTTGCCCTCCTTTCATTAAACAATCAGCCTATGGCTAAAGTATTTGTTGTGCTGATGCTTTATAAAAAGATACAGGCTTGCCCCTTGATATTTTAATTTTCAATGTTCTTTGTAATTATAACAAATTATATTTATAATAGCAATATTATTAAAAGTTGTCAAAATTGCTCAAAGTTTTATTTCTGTGGTATTATAAAGCAAAAGAATGAAGGGAAAATTTTATGTATTATCAAGGTTTAATTAACACATTTAGAGAATATTTACCGGTATCAGAAAAAACTCCGGTTGTTACGCTTAACGAAGGAAATACACCTTTGATTAAGGCTGATAATTTGGCTAAAAAAATCGGTATTGATGCTGAAATTTATTTGAAATTTGAAGGTTGTAACCCGACCGGAAGTTTCAAAGACAGAGGTATGACAATGGCGGTTTCAAAAGCTAAAGAGGCTGGATCTGATGCTATTATTTGTGCATCAACTGGTAATACCTCTGCTTCTGCTGCTGCTTATGGAGCAAGAGCCGGAATGAAAACATTTGTGTTAATTCCCGATGGATATATTGCATTAGGAAAATTATCTCAAGCTATGATGTATGGCGCAAAAATTATTGCTATTCAAGGAAATTTTGACGAGGCGTTGGAAATGGTTCGTAGAATTTCTGATAATTACCCTATTACTTTAGTAAATTCAGTTAATCCGTACAGAATTGAGGGGCAAAAAACCGGAGCATTTGAAATTTGTAATGCTTTGGGGCAAGCTCCTGATTATCACTTTATCCCTGTTGGAAATGCAGGTAATATTACTGCTTACTGGAAGGGTTATACCGAATGGCATAGATTGGGCAAAATTTCTAACTTACCAAAAATGATGGGGTTTGAAGCAGAAGGTGCAGCTGCAATTGTTAAGGGTGAAAGGATTTATAAACCTGAAACATTGGCAACTGCAATCCGTATTGGTAACCCTGCAAGCTGGGCTAAGGCTGAGGCTGCAAGAGATGAAAGTAATGGTATGATTAATTTTGTAACTGATGAAGAAATTGTTAAAGCGTACAAATTGATTGCTTCAACTGAGGGTGTATTTGCAGAACCAGCTAGTGCAGCATCTGTTGCCGGTTTAATAAAGGTTAAGGATAAAGTTAAAGAAGGGTCTAAAATTGTATGTATTTTAACTGGAAATGGCTTAAAAGACCCTGATAATGCTATAAAATATTCAAATACCGATGTTAAAAAGACTGCCGCAGACATGACAGAAATTTTAAGAGCAATGGGTGTTTAATAAATTTTAGTTTAATTTGTGAAGAAAAATTTATTAAAATAAAAATCGCACATTTAATTGTGCGATTTTTTATTACTTTCCGCTTAAATCTTCTGTTATAATTCCGCCTGAACCTCTGTCGATTTCTCGTTTTATTGGTTTGTCGTTTTCATCATAATATGTTTTTACAGTACCACGTTCGACGATTTTTTCTATACGTTTTTCGTTTTCATCGTATTGCATGTAAGTTGTTATATTGCCAGGAAATGTCGTTACAACTTCTAGTTTTTTCTTGCCATTGTCGTGGTATTCAATGTCATATTCATTCTTTTTTGCAAGTACATTGTTTTCGTCGTAGACGGAATCGTATTTATAAACCATTCTTCCATCTTCATCATAACGATGTCCGATTTCAAAGTTTAAGTTTCTTGCAAAATCTAACCACAACTTTCCTTGTTTATTGTAACTCCTGAAAATTAACGCTCCATCTGGGCATTTTTCATAAACAGTTTTTCCAAATTCTTCATCTTTTTCAATAACCTGAGTGCCGTCAGGTTTTATGTAAGATGGTGTCATTGGGTCTTTTTCAGGTTTTTTTTCAAATGGGTTTACAAAAAAATTTTTGGTCATAGTATTAATATTTACGGCAAAAAATCTTGTATCTTTAATATAATCATACATTTATATGAAATTGTGTTATAATGCCGTTATGAAGAAGTTTATTTTATTGTGTTTAATATTCCCTTGTTTGTCTGTTTATGCAAGTGAGTTGACAGAGGATTACTTTGATATTGCTGCGGATTATGCAACGTATGGCAAGTATAATGAGGCAATGGTTTATGTTGATAAAATTCTTCAACTTGAACCGAACAATATTGATGCAAAAGATTTAAAAAATACCCTTGTTAGGGTTACAAATAGCAATGCAAAATCTTATTTGACTTATAATGACAAAAATATTCAGCAAGCTCAACAGTACAAAAAATCAGGAGATAAAACAAAACAACTTTCTACTTTAGCTTCTGCTACAGGTGATTTTTGGTCAATGTTTATTCTTGCTCAAACTTACAGAGAAAATGGAGATTATAAAAACGCAATAAATTATTTCCAAAAAGCAAATTCTTTAAAGCCGGATTATTCCCAGAGTTACTTGGGTTTGGCGCAATGCTATTCTGCGATGATGGATTATAAAAATGCGATAAATTATTTAAACAAATATATTGGATATAATCCAAATTCGGATGTGGCTTATGCGTTGCGTGCAGATGCAAATATGAATATGAATTATTTGGCAGAGGCAGATGAGGATATTAGGCATGCTCTTGATATAGAAGAAAATATTTCGTATTTATTGATAGAGGCAAAGATTTTGTACTACAAAGGCAGTTATGATGATGCGAGGGATAAATTAAATCTTTTATCACGTAATATTCAGACATCTGAGGTGTACAAGTTTTTAGGTTTATGTGACTATGCTCAGGGGAATTTAACAAGTGCGCTTTTGAATATTGATAAAGCAATCATACTCTCTGACGACGACAAAACGTTAAATTCGACGTATAATGATATAAAATCAATATTGGATAAACAATCAAAATGACACAAAGATACAGATATAAAAAAAGAAAAGTTATAAAAAAGGAATCAGTTATGACAAAATTTAAAAACTGGTCAATTTCTATTTTGCTTGCAGGCGCAATGCTATTTGGATTGCAAAGCTATAGTAGTACGGCAAGTTTAAAGTTTGCACAAGTTAGCGATGCTCATTTTTATACAGGTGCAAATAATACAACTTATAAAATGGTTGGAGAATCTCCAAAACTTTTGGATGATGTGATTGAACAGATTAACGAAACTCCAAATGTATCTTTTGTTATGTTTACGGGAGATCAAATTGACAAACCATTTGAAAAAGAGTTGAGCGCATTTTTGCCACATACTGAAAAATTGAATGTTCCGTGGTATTTTGCTTTTGGCAACCATGACACAATGTATGGTGGCTACTTAACTCCAAGAGTTTACATGGATTTGGTAAACAATTATAATAAAAACTATAAGTTTGAAAAATCTTATTATTCTTTTGTGCCACAAAAAGGTTATAAAGCTATAGTTTTGGATACTATCATACGAGATAGACTTACTACAAACGGAAAACTTGGTGATGAACAGTTGCAATGGTTGGATAATGAACTTGCCAATTCTAAAAAGGATACTGTTTTGATTTTTATGCACGTACCTATTTTAGAGCCGTTTAATAGTCCAAATCATAGATTGTTGGATGCTGACAAGGCAGAAGAAATCCTTAATAAATATAATAATCCGATTGCGGTTTTTCAAGGTCATTATCATGGCGCAAAAATTACACAGAAAGATAATATTTTGTATGTAAGTTGTCCTTCAATGGTTACTTATCCGAACGCTTTTAGGATGATAACTGTGACAAATTATAGAAACAAAGTAGTTTTTAATATTCAGAATAAAGAAACTAATTTGAAAAATGTTCAAAAACTTGCAAAACTTTTGGTTTTTGGAATAACAATATATTCTGGTGAAGCAAAAGACCAAAATGCAACAATTACAATAGAGAAGAAATAAGAGGATTAAGATATGGGTGAATTTAGCGTAAAATTCAGAGGTGTAAGAGGAAGTTATCCGATAGCGAGCAAGGATTTTTTGCAATATGGTGGAAATACTTCTTGTGTTGAGGTCAATGTGAATGGGAATTTGATTATTCTTGATGCCGGCACTGGGTTGATTAATGTTGGAAATGAACTTTTGGGTAAATATATTGCGTCAGGAATTAAGGCATCCGATAGAACTCCAATGAAAGCAACGGTTTTGATTTCTCATATTCATCAGGATCACTTGCAAGGTTTTACATTTTTTAGACCATTACATGTTCCGTCATCACAGATTAATGTTTTTGGAAATGTTAATTATAATGAGAGTTTGGCGGATGAATTATCTGAACTTCTTTTTGGTAAATCTTTTCCACTTGATTTAGGTGATATTGCAGGAAATCTGAATATAAAAGATATTAATGAAACAGAAGGAATTATTTTAAGACATGGTGAACCGCCGATTATCAAAAGAATTGAAAATGAAAATGATGCCAAAGTTGAGGGTGATGATGTCTTAATTACATGTTATCGTTCTTATGCGCATCCGCAAGAAGGGGTTTTGATTTTTAAAATATCTTATAAAGATAAATCTCTTGTTTATGCTACAGATAAGGAAAGTTATCCGGGAGGCGATAAAAAATTGGCTAATTTTGCTCGTGGGTGTAATTTGTTAATTCATGATGCACAATATACAACAGAAGATTATTTAGATGCTTTCACTCCAAAACAGGGTTACGGACATTCAACATTTGATATGGCTTTGGAAGCGAAAAATCAAACAGGTGCTGAAAAATTAGTTTTCTTTCATTTTGATCCTGATTATGATGACAATAAATTAAATTCCATTAAAGAACATTATAAAGATGATAATGTAATCCTTGCACAAGAAGGATTGGAAATAGAATTATAAAGAAAGTGAAAAATTTTTTATTAATAGCATTAATATTCTTGAGTTTTATCACTTCTGGTTATAAAAAACCGGATGTGTATGTGATTGATGCGACAAAAAACGCTTTCCTTCATAATAATATGGGATTGAGATATATGGAGGAACATTGTTATTACGCAGCTATTCAGGAGTTTAAAATTGCGATTAGCTTAAACCCGAACACACAAGCCACTGCTGTTTATTATAAAAATATTGGAGATGCTTATATGGCGATTGGTTATCCTGATATGGCAAAACAACCTTATGAGGATGCGGTTAGACAGTATAGCTTGAATTTGCAGTATTATCAAAATTTGGCTCAATGTTATAAAAAATTGGGGGTAGTAAATTCTAAAATTGCTGAGTATAGCAAGGGTGGTAATGCTTTAAATAAGGTTATGTTGGGTGTTTTGTATATAGAAAACGGTAATATAAAACGTGGCATAACTGTTTTGGATGAATTTACCGCATCAGAACCGGATTTGCTTATTACACCTGCGGTTAAACAATATGTAAAAGAAAATGTTAACAAGATGAATAAGATTTAGCAATTTTTAATTCATCCTCTTTTGTCATCTTTGGATTTTGGAGTTTTGCTTTCAAAACTTCATCAAATATTTCTTGATATTGAGGAGATGGAGAAATTCCAAGATTTTGCAAATCTTTTCCGTTAATTGAAATCTTGATGTTACGTAAATTATCTAAATAATGTTTGGCACCTTTTTGGTCTTTTAAAATTGCGTATAACAAAATTGTTTCAATTTTTGCGTTTTCAAAAGTTTTGTATAGTTCAAAGTCAGAATTTAAGATATTTTGTGGAACATCATCAAGGATTTTTTGTTCAATTTTAGTTAGAGGTAACCTTGACAAATCTTTTAAAACTCCAACATAAATTAACCAAATATGTTCGTCATTGCGAGGAGTGTTAGCGACGTGGCAATCTATGTCAAGACAATACTTTTCAATTAATTCTTCAATATTTATTGACGGAATTTCAACATCATTTGGAGTAACAAGTTTGTAGATTTTTTCGTTGATAAATTTTTCAAAAGTGCGTTGTTTTTTATATTCCTTTGTTATATTTGAAAGAGGTGCATTAAATGTTTCTATCAACTCCTTTTTTATTCTCTTATAACTCATATCATAATTGATGTTTTTCAAGTATTCATCTTGTAATTTTTTTGTATGTTCTTCAAGTTCAAAATTAAATCGCATTGCGAATTTCAACCCTCTGATAATTCTCGTCGGGTCGTCAATAAAACTGTTGTCGTGTAGAACTCTCAGTTTTTTGTTTTTTAAATCTTTCAGTCCCCCGACATAGTCAACAATCTCTCCGGTCGTAATGGATTTAGCAAGTGCATTTATTGTAAAATCACGGCGTAGAACATCTTCTTTTAAAGAACAACCAATTTTCTCCACAACCGGAAGATGACCTTTTTTAGGATAGGTTTCAGATCTGGTTGAGGCAAAATCAACTATGACATTGTTTAGTTCTTCTGAAACATTATGTCCACTCCTTGTAGAAGGAACGAAGTCGGCAATTTCTCGGTGTGGAGAAGACGGTATTTTTACTCTCACAGTTCCAAAATCAGGATTTATCTGAATAACTTCCCCAAACTTAGAACAATATTCAATAGCGTTTCCAACATAGGTTATATCTATATCAATAGATTGCTTGTTGAGTAATTCATCTCTTACAACTCCGCCGATATAGAAAAGTTTGTTGGAAGTATCGTTTATATTGATGATGTTCATAATTGCTATTTTAGCGTAAAATGTTATAAAATGGAATAGTTTGTGCAAAGTGAAAAGGAGAATACATGTTACAAGAGGCTTCACGTGCAATAAATTCAGCATTCAATAACAGTTTTATAAAAAAATTAAGCCAATATCTTCACGATTGTGTGAGAGAAGAAGTTAAAAGTTCGACTTTTAGAAATTTGAAAGGCGATAAGGATAACAAGTGGATTTTTTTGAAGGGTGAGGAACAATTATTTTCAACCGGTGCAGAATTTATTCCATTGGAAGGTAGCAACCCTAAATTAACTGAATTGATGATACAAAGTGATTTGGGACAAAAAGATAAATATTTGATTTATGGATATTTATTTTTGGTTGGTAAAAGTTCTAAAAGTAAACGCCAAAATGAATTTTTGACACCTCTTTTGTATATGCCGTGTAAATTGGAACGTAACGGTGTTAATATAAATTGTTTTCCTTTAGATGAGGTTTTGTCGCTTAATACAGGTGCGCTTGCAGCTCTTATGCGCAAAAACGATGATGAAGATGAAGTTGATTTGTTGTTAGAAGGAATTTTGGATGTAGTGCCGGATTTGCCTATTACGCAAGAAAAATTGGATATCTTTTTAACGACTTTGAAATCGCTTGTTCCTGAAATCGAAATTGCAACAAATGTTGATGATTACAAGGAAGACGATAATGTTTCTAAGTCAAAAGATTTTTATAAAGAAAAAATTGATGGTGAAAATGTAGAAGATATTATTGAGGAAGAAGAAACTGAACAGGCTAAACAAAAAGTTAAGTTGGAAAAAATTGCAGTAACTCCGCAAAGTGCAATAATTTTGACAAAACGACCTTCTGTAACGGCTGGTGTTTTGCACGAATTAACGCAAATTGCCGAAAAACCTTCAGGAATTTATAGAGAAACTGCTTTGAGTATTATTAACGAGGAATATTCACAGAGCAAAGAAAAATCAGTTCCAATGAAGGATATGAATAAAATTACTGATTTTTACCCGATTACGCCTCTATCATTGAGTGATAGCCAATTACAAGTTGTAAAAAATATTGATAACAGTAAATTCGTTGCAGTACAAGGACCTCCTGGAACAGGTAAGTCACAAACTATTGTAAACCTTGTTGCGCATCTTGTTGCGAATGGTAAAACTGTTCTTGTCGCATCCCGTATGGACAAAGCGGTTGATGTTGTTGCTGAAAGATTAAACGATTTAGGCGCAAGTCATATGGCGCTGAGAGCTGGTCGTTTGAATTATCAAAGACAGTTGAGCGAAGAATTAAACAATTTGCTTGCCCAAAATAATTCAGATCTTGATGACGATATAGAAGATATTCTTCTTGTTGATACAAAAGATATGAAAGACCATCTTGATATGCTTAAAAATATGGAAAACAAGTCTGAAACCATAATTAAGCTTGAAAAAAACTGGCATGACAAATTGGAAGAAGTTGAAGAACAAGAAAAAATCTTAGGTAAAAAAGAATATATCAAAAAAACTCTTAAAAAAGGTGAGATAGATATGGTTGCAGGCATTATAAAGGTGCTTGAACACAATATGGAAAAAGCAGGATTTATTTCCAAAATCGCTAATTTTACAAGCTTAGGGCAATTAAAGAAAATTCTCAACCTAAAAGATTTTGACGTAAATTATGAAACAATCGGAAAACTTAAGCAAGAGTTGGAATTTGCCAATATGGAATGGTCTTTGAGAAAAATTGAGGCAGATATTCAAAAAACAGGAAACCTTCACATGTTAGCAGAACAAATCAGAACTATGAAACGTAAGCAAAAATCACTTGCGACAAATATTCTGAAAAATAAACGTCGTGAGGCTTTGAAAGAACTTCTTCGGGATGAAAATAAACGCAGAAGATTAAAAGTTCATGCAAAATCTCTTGTTGCAAACAGAAAACGTCTACAAACCAATATACTAGAAGAAGAAGATTTTAGACCGCTTTTAGAAGCTTTCCCTTGTTGGTGTGTTACGACTTATGCCGTATCGGACTCACTTCCGCTAAAACCTGGAATGTTTGATGTAGCTATTATTGATGAGGCTTCTCAATGCGATATCGCAAGTTGTTTCCCGATTTTGTTCAGGGCAAAACGTGCAGTAATTGTCGGTGATGACAAACAACTTCCGCACCTTTCATTCCTTGAAAAAGCAAAAGAACAATCATTTTTGAGCCAATACGGAATTCCGGACAAATATCAATTGATGTGGAGATTTAGAACTAATTCAATGTTTGATTTGGCGGATTATTATTCAATGAACTCTGTTATGTTAGATGAACATTTTAGAAGTTTGCCACCGATTATCAATTTTTCAAACCACGAGTTTTACAACGACAGAATACGTGTAATGCGTAAGGATAAACCCGATGAAAATGTGCTTGAACTTGTTGAAGTTATGGACGGAAAGGTTGATTTTGACGCAACACGTAACTTGCCTGAGATTGAGGCATTGGTAAAACGATTACACGAGATAATTATTGAAGATGAACGTAAAAATCCTGATAATCCTGTTACTGTAGGAATTATTTCTCCATTCAGAGCGCAGGTTGAGCAGTTAAAAGTTTCTGTTTCAAAAGTTTTGTCAGATTATATGATTAAAAAACACCAGATTGAAATTGGTACTGCACACACGTTTCAAGGGGATGAACGTGATATTATGATGATTTCATGGGCGGTTGCGGACAATAGCTATACGCAAAGTTTAATGTTTATGCAAAAAGCGAATTTGTTTAATGTTGCAATTACTCGTGGTAGAAATAAGGTTATAAATTTTGTTTCAAGAAATCCAAGAGAGTTACCTGACGGACATTTTAGGAACTATGTTTCTTATATGCAAAACTATCAAGATAAGAAACAAGCAGTTTTGTCAGGTGAAATTGATGAAAACATTTACAAAAACTCGCTAGAAAGAGAAGTTGCAGACAAAATCCGTGAACTTGATCATAGAGTAGTTGCAGGTGCAGAAATTGCGGGTTTGAGTGCGGATTTGTTAGTTGATGACAAGTTTGTAATAGAAATTGATGGTGTTGATGATAAAACAAAATCCCATATTTCAAATATGAAAAAACAAGCTATCATTGAACGTTCAGGATTTAAGGTAAAAAGAATAACATTCAGAGAATGGCAATATTCACCAAAAGCTTGTTTAGATAGAGTTTTGATAGAGGATTAATACATGAATTTTAAAGACAAATTTTATAAAATTATCAATACAGAAATTTTTAATTACTGCAGTAATATAGGGTTGGTATATTTTTATATATTTCTTGCACTGCTGATAATAGCCGTATGTTTTATTAAATATATGAATGTATTAGGTTGGTTTTACCTAATTTTTATATCATATGTATTAATCCCAATGTCAATATTATTAGTTGTTATTATTCCTATTATATTATTAATTGAAACAATTCTGAAAGAGGATAAAAAAGAAAATTTGCAAATACTCAAGCCAAGTAAAGTTATGCATAAATGTTTAGGATTTATAATATATTTAATGATTTTTGTAGTAAATATTTTTATGTTTTTCGCAATGGTGCTAATTAAAATGAAAATTAAATAGGGAACGCCCAAACCCCTAAACCGCACACGAACTATATAGCGACAATAGGGCGAGAGAGGAGGCGGATTTTCGGAAGGGCGCCGTGTGAGCGATTAGCGAGCCCAGCCCGAAAGGTGGAGCCGGACGTTACTCCGGCGACAACCCGAATAATCCGAACAATATAGAGTTAATTAAAAAAGCTCTAGCAGTACTAGAGCTTCTAATAAAATTGATACTAATTTTATTATAGGTGCGACGGAGTGTTTAAGTTTAAGTAAAAAGTGAAACGTGAATAGACCGTATCATTATGAATAAGTGAGTGGTAGACCTTATCAAGGAAGTTGTTTTCCTCCCTTGTGAGGGAGGATTTAGGTGGGTGCTATCCCGTAGGGAAAAGTTTCTCTTTTCTCTTAAAAATTACTTACTACTTTTTTCTTTGCAAGAATGTTTTCTATCCCAACTCAAATCTTTACAATGCAAATAATCCATATTTTCGTTATAAATTACCCACGCTGCACAAGCATATCCATTTTGTTGAATACAGTTTTTTGTAAATTTTTGATCTTCATTTTTCTCTTCTAATGCTTTTGCACCCGCAGGAACAATTTTTTCAGGGTTTATATAAAAATAAAAGAAATCTCTCCCTAACTGGTTTGGTCCTTTAAATCCGTTTATATCAACATAAATTTGAGCATATAAATAATTTCCTTCATTTCCTCCCCACATAGCACTTTTATTAAACATAATCAAAGTACCATCAGTTAGAATGGCTCTTGATCTATCAGTAGTGTCATCTTCCCATTTACTATAACTGTTACCAGTTACACTTTTATAAGTAACATTAGGGAAACACCCCTTATTTCTTCCACAAGTTTTTTGATATTTTAGATATTTTCCAAATTTTTCCATCATTTCCAAATCATCACCTGCCTGAAGTGTATCACTTCCGCCCTCATCATTAAGAATACTTACATAAGCTTGTGAAACTAACGAATAACATTTTTTTAGTTTAGTTACAGTTGCTTTTTCTTGATAATTTTGTATTAACGATGGCATTGTCATTGCTGCAACTACACCGATAATGCCGAGTGTGATTAATACCTCTGCAAGAGTGAAAGCTGCTTTTTTAAGTGAAAAGTGAGAAGTGAAACGTGAAAAGTTCATATCGTTAAAGATAAGTGAAAAGTGAGAAGTGAATAGTGAATAGACCTTATCAATAAAACTATTTTGGTTCATTTCAACAACACTTGTTCTATTACCTTCCCCCCATTGGATAGAGGATTTTCCTCTGTAACAGACTTTGCCACTACGCATCTTCGCATTCAGGCATTCTAATTCTTTACATCTTTTTTTTACAAATCTCATATTTTACTCCTATTTGTCACTACTAGCGACAGTCGCTAGTAGCAACATAGCATAAAATATATTTATGTGCAACGATTTTAAGAAAGATTTAGGTACAAATATACGCAAAATTAGGCAGCAAAAAAAGATGACACAAGAGGATTTGTCACTTGAATCAACTGTTTCCCGCTCTCATATTGCGATGATTGAGGCTGGGAAACGTGATATTACAATTAGTGCCTTGTTCAAAATTTCTCGTGCATTAAATTCCAACATGCAACAAATTTTTGATTTTGATGATGTTGAAAAATACAAATTTAATATTGAAAAATTCTACGAATAATCTATACTTGAACTCGAATTAAGCTATTGACTTTATTGCCGTCTTGTTCAATTAATTTAATCGCTTTTTGCATATTTTCTTCTTTTACAAGTTCGGTAATAACAGTGATATCAGCAGTATTGTCCTCAGAAACGCAACGTTGAACGATACTTGCAAGGCTTATGTCATGATTTGCGCAAATGGTTCCGATTTTGCCGATTACACCCTTGTTGTTCTTTGCATTAATTGAAATGTAATATTTGTTAATTGTTTGCGAAATATCTTTCATTTGCGCATTTTGAGAGTGTTTACATCTCATCATCGGCAAAATGTAATCAGATTTCCCTATTTCAGCAGCGATTGCGAGAATATCTCCTACAACTGAACTTGCGGTTGGAAATTCTCCTGCTCCTGGTCCGGAAAGGGTTATGTTGCCTACCGGATGACCGCTTAATGATACTGCATTAGTTACATAATCAATATGTGCCAAAGTTGATTTTTTTGAAACCAACATTGGATGAACTCTAACATCTGCCAAACCATTTTCGTCTAAATAAGCAGATGCGATAAGCTTAATCTTATATCCTAAATCGTTTGCTGCGTGCATATCTTGCGCACGAATTTTAGTAATTCCTTCACGATAAACATTTTCGATTTTAATTCTTTGTTGGAACGTAATTGATGCAAGAGTGGCGATTTTGTACGCAGCATCAAAACCTTCCACATCTCCTGTAGGGTCTGCTTCTGCATAACCGAGTTCTTGCGCCTCTTTCAAGACACTTTCATAAGATGCACCTTGCACATCCATTTTGGTTAAAATGTAGTTTGTTGTGCCATTTACGATTGCCTCAATTCGGTTAATTTTATTTCCTGCGAGAATTGTCTTAATTGGCATTATAATTGGAATTCCGCCGGCAATTGCAGCTTCATATAAAATAACTTTGTTATTTTCTTCTGCAATCTTAAACAGTTCCTCTCCACGTTTTGCAAGAAGTTCTTTATTTGCAGTAACAATATGTTTTCCATTTCTTATTGCTGTTGCAATTAAGTCAAATGCAGGTTCCAAACCTCCGACAAGTTCTGCCACAATATCAATTTCTGGATCATTAACGATTTTATAAGCATCATCAGTGATTATAGAATTGTCTAAACCTTCTATATCACGTTTTTTGTTGATATTGCGAACTGCAATTGCTTTAACTTCAATATTGTCAAAAGACGTTAAAGTCTTAAAAACTCCTGAACCGACTGTTCCAAGCCCAATTAATCCGATTTTAATTTTCTTATCCATAAAAAAAATGATAGCATAAAATCGAATTTTTTGGCAATATTTTAATTTTGAAAATTATTACTTACTGATAGCTTTTGCAGTTTTGCTAACTTCGCCGTTAGAAACATCAATTGTAACTTCTTTAGCGTATCCGTTTGTACCATAAGTTGTTATTACAGAATGGATTTCATCTGGATGAGCTTTTTGATTTACAAGAGTTTTATTTACAACCTTTTTGCCTTTTCTGCTAAATAGATTGTAATTTGCAACATACCATTGAGTTGGGATAAATTCTCCTTTTTTGTAAGTAATGTCAAGAACACGTTCTGGTTTTGCTGCGGTTGCCGGAATTTCTATAATTCTGTTAAGAGTATTTCCGTTGTTAGAAAAAGTTTCCGTTGCAAGATTTCTAACTAAAGTTTGAGGTTTAAATCCTATTTTCATAACAAAAAATCCTTTCAATAATTATGGGGTAGTGTATATTATACACTTAATATAATCCCATAAATTTTCATTGTAAAGGTTTTTTGTTATTTAATAATAATTTTTTTGATAGCATCTACAATTTTTTCAATAATAGATTTTTCTTCAGGCATTTCAGGCTCTTTGTCGAATGTAAAAATATCGCCTTTGTTGTCTTTCAAGAAAATGCTTTCATCCAAATATTTTCTTTCCTGTTTTTCTTGTTTTTCCCCTTGAGCCATGTAACCTAAGTTACCGCCGCCGCCGTCATTTTGCATAGATGCTGCCGCTTTGATAACAGGTTTTGCACTCAAAACATTTACATCGAATGACATTTTTTTCACCTTTAACTTACGATTTTTGTTTCGTAAACCCCATTTGTTCCCTTACTTATATAAAGTATTTTTCATGAAGAAATGTTACAATTTTGGGCAAAATGTTAAGAAAATTTTACATCTTAATTTAATATTACACTTTGACATTTAAAACCGATTTCAAACAAATCACGTTTTCTGATTGCTGCCGAAATATCAGGCTTTTCGGTTCCGGTTATTAATATAATTTTTGCAATGTTATTTTTGAAATCAAAGTCAATTTTTATATCTTCAATAAGCTTTTTGTGATCTTTATCTAAGCCGTCTGCCAATTTTAAAATTCCGCCCAAGCGTTTAACGATTTTTCTTTCACTTTTTTCAAGTGTATTGTAATATTCATGCTCATTTTTATCCGGCAAACTTCCTCGGTGATATCTAGCAATGCAGGCAATAATCTTAGTTTCGGTATAATTAAAACCTTCAAGCCCGTTTTCAATAATCAACCTCATTGAATGTTTGTTATGCCCTTTTTCTTCCACAAAATAGCCAATGTCGTGCAAAAGAGCGGCTGCTTTCAAATATTCCCTTTCTTTTTCCTTCATTGAAAAAAGCTTTTTATCTGCATTATCGAAAAGCATCATTGATAATCTGCGCACTTCTTTGGCGTGTTCAGGGTTGGTAGAATATTTATTAAGCATTTCTTCCACAGTAAATTTCATAATTCGGATTAATTTTAACAAAAAAATGGATTACGTTCAATGTTTTTGATATGATAATTTTGGTTATGGAAAACAATAATTTTACAAACATGGATTTTGAAATGCCTTCTGAAGTTTTGGATAAAATTCAGGAGAATATACAGGATATTATCAAAAGCTTTGATATTCCTGATGATAACAAAATGGATGTTATAAAAAAAATCAACTTTATGTACACTCAAACAAAGCACTTGTCTGAAACGGATGCACTCACAAGATTAAGTAATCGCAGATGTTTTGAGAGTAATTTTGATAGAGAATTTGCACGTTCAAAACGTTATGGCAATAATTTGAGTGTGGCGGTTGTAGATATTGACTTTTTCAAAAAAATCAACGATACTTATGGGCATCTTTGCGGGGACTATGTCTTGCGGGAAGTTGCGTATAATATGATTAATAACTTTAGGCAAACTGATTACGTTTTCAGATATGGTGGAGAAGAATTTGTTGTGATTTTGACAGAAACAGATATTGAAAGCGCAAAAATTCCTCTTGAAAGACTTCGCTTGCTAATAGAAAGCCAAAAATATTCTTTTCAAGGACAAGATATAAAAGTTACGGTGAGTATAGGACTTTCTTCTAATGCAGAAACCCAATCGGCATGGGAAATGTTTGAAAAAGCGGATAAGGCTCTATATGAGGCAAAAAATGATGGTCGTAACACAATTAGGTCTGTTGTATAATAGATTTGTAGTGTAAAATAAAGTAGGATGAAGTTATGGTAAAAAATATTTGTAAATTATTAATAATGGTTTTTCTTTTGACAGGTGTTGTTTCTGCTGAGGAGTACACACAGGTTCACGCAGAACATATTTTGGTAAGAACTGCTGCGGAAGCTCAACAAATTAAACGTGAAATAGATAACGGAGCAAGTTTTGAAGCTTACGCACGAGCATATTCATTATGTCCATCAGGTAGAAACGGTGGGGATTTAGGATATTTCGGGCATGGTCAAATGGTAAAAGAATTTGAAAAGGCAGCCTTTGCTACTCCGGTTGGTGAAGTATCAAAACCGGTTTATACTCAATTTGGCTGGCATTTAATAAAAGTCCTAGATAAAGAATAGTGGTTTATTTTCTTTAGAAGCCTAGATGCAAAGAGGTATAGATGCGAAGTCTGTATCATGGAAGCCAATAAGGCGATAGAGGCGTATAGTGAAAAGTGAGAAGTGAAATGTGAAAAGTCCGTATCGGTAAGTTATGTAGGTCGGATTTACTAATCCGACAATGTACTTGTCATTACGAGAAGCGAAGCGACGTAGTAATCTCATTCATGCAGAAAAATATAATGGGATTGCGACGTTCCGTTACACCGCAATGACAGAAAATCTTCCCTGTTCTAATGAGGGAAGGGCTAGGGGGCTATACAGTAAGGGAAGTTGCGTTGCTCTTTATTCGCAGTGATATGAAATAAAAATTTTCCGCCCTTGTGAGGTAGGATGTAAGGTGGGTGCTGATTTTTAACTATTTTTTACTAAGAATGAAAATTTAACTTATTCCAATTATTAAGAAATGTAAAAGTGAATTTAAAATAGCCTCAAACCCAAATACAATGCCTCTATGCTATGCTATGCTATGCTGCGCGGCGCACTGTGTCAATTATTTCAGGGTTTATGTTTTTATAAAAGGGTAAGGGAAAATCGATTTAAACTTTAAAAGAGAAAAATTTAAGGAATAGGAGAATTTATTATGTTTAATGTTGCAAAAATTATTGGTCGTGGAGCTAAAAGCGCTTGTCATGTTTTAACTAAAGAAGTTAACCCAAATACTACTGTACAATTATTTCGTAACCCAAAGAATAATTCATTGTTAGTCAAAACTGTTAATAAACAAGGTATGGTTTCTTGTTATGGATACAAAGCTTCTCCAAGAACAGATGCTATTATAAAGTCTTTTGGAGAACAAACTTTAAAGCAGTATCCTGAGCATCTCCCTATGTCATACGCACCAGATAAGATTGTTGATATTTGTAAATTTGAAGGTACAAACTTATTTATGGATGTTATTAAAAATGGAAAATCTACCAGATTTGATGATTTTTTTGGTAGTTGGTTAAAAGGAGCAACCCAAAAACAAACAACAGCAGAAGCGGTTCAAAAGCGTTGTATTATTGCTTAATATAATTGTGAGTTGGGCAATTCAACCTACCCCGATGACGAAAGTATTAATAAAAAAAGACCGAAAAATCAAATTCGGTCTTTTTTATGTTTTCAATTATCTTTATCCTAACCACCAATTCTCAAAGGTTCGTTTTGCCCTTGTGGAGCTTGTTGTGGCGGTTGGTTGTTATTCATTTTTTCTTGAAGTTTTGCTTGTTTCTTTTGCAATGCCATCATTTTTTTCATTGCTCTTGCTTCGCCTGTCGGTTTGTTGAAGTTTTCAGGGTTAATTGTAATCATTTTTTCCCAACATCCAGGAACATTTGATTTTTCTCCGCAAATGCAGTTTCTCCATGTTTGACCTGATTGTTTGTCAAGCAAAATTGTTACGTTGTTATTACCTGAAATTACTTCGTATCTGTTTTCTGGTTCTTGTGTTGCAACTTCTACAACTAACAAGATTAAAACAATAATTAACAGTGCATTTAAGATTTTATCTTTCATAATTTCTCTCCTATAATTTTAAACTGTGTTTATTATACACGCAAATTCAACTATAGGCAAGAGTTCAAAAAAGAATTTTTTTATTATTTATATAACGCATGCTTCAAAAACTGACAAATTAATTTATAACCGGCATGTGTTGCTTTACTTTTTCTCAAAGAGTTTAACATCATAAAATCATGGATTGTGTTGTTAATTCTTACACAAGCGACATCAACATCTGCCTCAACAAGTTTTTGCGCATATTCTTCGCCCTCATCTCGCAAAACATCGTTTTCTGCCGTAATAATCAATGTAGGTGGCAAGCCTTTCAAATCATCAATTTCAGCTCTCAATGGTGATACAAAAATATCTTTTTTCTCATCCTTATTGAAAATATAAGCATCAAAAAAATATTCCATAGCTTTTTTGCTTAACCACGGTCCATCTTTATATTCTCCGTAAGATTTTGTGTTCATTCCGATATCACATACAGGATAAATTAACCCCTGAAAACATAGTTTCATATCACTTTCATAATTCAACTTAATCGCTGTAGCAGTTGCTAAATTTCCTCCTGCGCTATCTCCAATAATGGCTATTTTTTTAGGATTAATCCTATAATCATTTCCATTTTCTCCAAAATATTTAATCGTTTCATAAATCTGGTTTAGTGCTATAGGATATTTAAACTCTGGTGATCTCGGGTAATTGATAAATGCAACGGCGCATTTGGCATGCTTTGCAATTGTTTTAATCGTCATGTCATAAATGTCTGCATCGCCCATAACCCAACCGCCACCGTGACAGTAAATAACAAGTGGCAAAATTTCTGTTTTATATTCTTCTGGTTTAACAAGTCTTACACTAATATCGCCAACAATAGGACTGAAAATTGAAATGTCTTCTACAAAACCTTCTAAATTTTCATAATCTTTTTCTTGTACTTCTGCAAGAAATCTTCTTGCATCATCAGCCTCCATCTCATAAATAGGCTTTTCGACTTCTAAATTATCAATGAAATTTTTTACAATATTGTCAAGATGAATATTTTTCATATTACGAAATCCTTTCTAAAAAAAATAGTTTATACCTTTTATATTTTTTTCGGAAAACAAAAAAATTCATTGCCTCAATGTCTATATTTGTACTATAATGATTTCGGAAAAATAAATAGCGGTATCGTCTAGTGGTTAGGACGAGAGATTCTCATTCTCTAAACAGGGGTTCAATTCCCCTTACCGCCGCCATACAATCTAATATAATTGTTTGATTTTTAATATTTTTGGTATGTTGGCGGCAGTGAAATTGAACCAATAATTTTTTGACGAAAAAATTATTGGGTTAGCTCTGCATACATATTCGTACGGTTCGAATTTCCTATTCTCACCTACGACTAAGTAAATTCCCCTTACCGCCGGGAACTTTCTTTTTAGCGCAAAAAGAAAGTTCCACAAAGAAAAAGCATCACTCAGATATTGGTCTTGGGTAAGAAAAAGTAATCAAAAAGAAAAGACCACTCGAGTTTTTGACAGATTTTATCAGGGTTTTGATTTTTTTAGCGCAAAAAGAAAGTTCCACAAAGAAAAAGCATCTCTCAGATATTGGTCTAGGGGAAGAAAAAGTAATCAAAAAGAAAAAATTACTTAGATTTTTGACGAATTTTATCAATTTTTTTGAGTTTTTAGCGCAAAAAAGTTCTACTATTTTTTACGTCTTGTTTTTAGCTTTTTGGCATGTTCTTTGCGTTCTTTGTCTATAATTTCAAATCCGATTTTTTTGAGTATTTTTATTTTTTCATCAAAAAAATAGCCTTTCAAATTACCAATTTCATTAAATTTTGGTAAATGTATTTTATGTTTTTTAGTAAGTATCCAGGCATATTTTTCTTCTTCAGTGTAAGCTGTTCTTTCTTCAATAAGAGTATTTCTCATTTCTTGAATATAATCTATTTTATCTTTTACCGAATAGCCTTTTAAAAATTTTAATAGTTCGTTTTCTCTTGTTTGTAAAATTTCTTTTTTTGTTTTTTTATATCTTTTATTTGATATAAAAGGGATAGTTTCTTCAATATTTTCGTAATTGTATAACTTCTTATCAATTATGTTACTCAAGTTTTCTGTATATGTACGTCTTAAATACATTCCGTTTACTCGTGCGGTTGTTTTTGGATTTAATAATGTGTTTATAACATGTGTCAATTCATGCATAAATATACTTAAATTTTTTATAGAAATTTTATTATTTTTTATAGGGATGTCAATGGTTTGTCCTACTATATTCCAATTTTTGCCGTATAGAAAGTCAGAATTTCCAACATCTTCTTTTTTATTTTTTGAAGATATAGGTCTTATTTGTATAACTTTTTTTTCTGGCAAAACTTCATCAATAGCTTTTTGAGCATCTGCAACAGAGATATAATTATCTTTAAGATTTTGCTCCAATCTACTAAATATCTGTTTGTTGTATTTAGAAATTAGTTTTTGCCTGTTTTTGATAGAACCTTTTGAAATATTATATGAAAATTTAACTGTGGAATTAACTATATTTTTCATATTTATTTCAAAATCTGTAAAAATAAAATTTTGCTATATAAAATGAAATAGGGGCTATTAAGCCCCTTACAATGATTTCGTTTAGGTTTAAATTTTTATTAATAAAAATCGACTGTCTTTTTGTGCAACAACTTTATGTTGTTCTTCTTTTTTAAACATAAGCATTTCGCCTTTTTCAATTTTGAATTTTTCTGCATCAAAATGAAGTTCAATTTCTCCATCAATTACAATTACTGCTGTATTACATTTTGATGTATGTGTGTCAATGATTTCATCTTTTTTGATGGAAACGATTGATAAGCAGCTATCATCATGCTCCATCAAAATTTCTTTTTCAAAAGATTTGTCTGTTTTGCCGAGATCTTTTAATTTTAGTACGTTATAAAACATTTAGCCCTCCTTTTTAGGTGTTAAACCCATTTTAAAGAAGGATAAATTGTTTTGTATTCCACAGTTGGGGTAAATTTATTATTCAGTTTTAGCCTGTTTGGTTCTGATTAATAATACTAACGGAATAATTACAAATGCCGCAACCCCAAAATATCTAAATGTTTCTACATAACCCCATAAACTAGATTGCTGTAAAAGCTGGTTATAAACCATATTTTCTGCCATGTGAGTTGCACTTGCCAAATCTGTGCTTGTTGCAAAACTTGAAGCCATTGCTCCAATTTTTTGAACAAATGGGTCATTTGCAAAATTCAAATGTCCTACCATCATCATTTGATGAACCTGTGAAAATCTTGCAATCATTGTTGTTGCAACAGATGTTCCGATAGCCGCCCCAATGTTTTTAAGAAGGTTTTGAACACCTGCTGCATTAGTTTGTTCGTCATTTGTTAATGTACTGCATGACAAATTCATCATCGGAACCATCGCCATAATCATTCCCAAGCCGAATACAAAGTTTGGTAGGGCAATATCAACGAGTGCAATATTGGTATTGATTTTTCCAAACATTAATCCGCCGATACCAAGAATTATTAAACCTGCTATAATAAGAGGTTTTGTTCCGATTTTGGGGGTTAAAACTCCGCAAAGTATTGTTGCTAAAAGGCATCCGCCACCTCTTGGCACCATTGAAATACCACTTAAGAATGAAGTGTAGCCCATCAATCTTTGTAACATAGATGGCAGAATTGCTGCTGATGCCATCATTACGCCCATTAATACCATAAGAACTATTGTTCCGAAGAAAAAGTTTCCGTCTTTCATAATTGATAAATCAATAAGTGGTTTTTTCTTTTTGATTTGAATTGAGAAAAACGCAAGCATTGCCATCATAGATATTGCAAAGACTTTACAAATCCATGCCGCTGAAAACCAATCTGCATCATTCCCTTTATCCAAAACGATTTGTAATGTTAAAAGCCAAATACACAGAAAGAAAAATCCGGAATAATCCATTGATACATTCTTCTGTTTTTTAGCATAATCAGGGTCAAATACAAGGCTTTTTGTTAAATGAAAAGCTGCAATTCCGAAAGGAACGTTGATGAAATATATAAAAGGCCATGACCATGTTTCTGTCAACCAACCGCCGAGAGCAGGTCCCATAATTGGAGCCATTACAACTCCCAACCCAAATACCGCCATTGCAGCAGAACGTTGTTCTTTGGGAAAGATTTCAAAAATAATAGCCTGAGATATTGGCATAATTCCGCCACCGCCAATACCTTGCAATATACGAGCAAAAAGTATCATTGGCATGGACGTTGAAAGTCCGCATAAAACAGATGCGATTGTGAATATTGTTATACTTAAAAGAAAATATGCTTTTCTGCCCATAAGTTTTGAAAAGAAATCAACTGCGGGAATTATTACACCACTTGCAACTAAATAACTTGTGATAATCCAAGTAGACTCATTGTGGCTTATAGAGAAACTTCCTGCCATATATGGTAGCGCTACATTGGAAATTGTTTCATCTAATGCGTACATAAACACAGAAATCATGACCGGTAGCATGACAATCCATGGGTTAATTTGTTTGTGGGTAATCTGCATATTTTCTCTCCATTTTTCTTAAAAAAGCATGCCCTTAGCTTATTGTAAGCGTTTCGTACAGTATATACTGGCATGCCCCTTGCTATTAAAGCTATTTATCATAAATCCTTTTAGTTATATTAAATAATGAAAATAAATATAACGCAAATTAGAAAGAATTATGAAGAAATTTAAACTCGGGTAACCTTGTCAAATAAAGATAAATCCAAAAATCAATCCTTCTAATCCTATCAATCTATTGCAAAGTAAACTAAAACTGATGTATTATATTAATACGAATAGATAAACGAGATTTGGAAAAATGAATGGTTAAGAAATCTTGAAATAGCTTGTGTAGTCAAACTTTTCAGGGTAGGGGTAGCCTACAGGGGTAAATTTCGCAGTGAAGGAGATTGGAAAAAATGCAAAACAATATTTTGGACAATAATAAGATTGTAAATCTTACACCATTGACATCTAAAAAATCAGTTTCGAATACAACAGTTCCGACTGAGTTGAGAAGTGTAAAAGATCATGCTTTAGCTAGTAAGGTTGTAGTGATTAAAAAAGATGGAACAAGGGAAGATTATAATTTCCAGAAGATTGTTAATGCTGTTAAAAAATCTGCTGGAAGAGTTATGATATCACTTTCTGATGAAGATTTTAGTGATTTGGCTGAATATGTTGAAAGTGAACTTGCAAATCTAAACTCTAAAGAAGTTAACATTGCGCAAATGCACGATATTGTAGAAAGTGCGTTGGAAGATGTAAACCCTAAAATCGCAAGAAGCTACAGAAATTACCGTAACTATAAAAAGGATTTCGTTCATATGCTTGACAAAGTTTATCAAGAAAGCCAGAAAATTATGTACATCGGTGATAAAGAAAATTCTAATGCCGATTCTGCTCTTGTTTCAACAAAACGTTCTTTGATTTTTAATGAATTAAATAAAGAACTATATAAAAAGTTTTTCTTAAATGTTGAAGAACTTCAAGCAATTAATGACGGTTATATTTATATTCATGATATGTCTGCAAGACGTGACACAATGAACTGTTGTTTATTTGATGTTGCATCTGTCCTAAAAGGCGGATTTGAAATGGGTAACTTGTGGTACAATGAGCCAAAATCATTGAATGTTGCATTTGATGTAATCGGCGATATCACAATGGCAGCCGCAAGCCAACAATATGGTGGTTTTACATTACCTGAAGTTGATAAAATTCTTGCTCCTTACGCTCAAAAGACATACAATGAAAGCTATGCAAAATATATTGATATGGGAATTTCTCCTGAACAAGCTGAAATTCAAGCAACAAAAGATGTTGAAAAAGATTTCCATGATGGTTTTCAAGGTTGGGAATACAAATTTAACACAGTTGCTTCAAGCAGAGGAGATTATCCGTTTATTACAGTTAGTGCCGGTTTAGGTCAATCTAAGTTTGAAAAAATGGCAACAATTATCATGCTTAATGTTAGACGTGATGGTCAAGGTAAAAAATCTTGTAAGAAACCGGTTTTATTCCCTAAAATCGTATTCTTGTTTGATAAAAATCTTCACGGGGAAGGTAAACCATTAGAAGATGTATATAGAGCAGGTATTGAATGCTCCAAAAAAGCTATGTATCCAGATTGGTTGTCATTGACTGGTGAAGGTTACGTTGCTTCTATGTATAAACAATATGGAAAAGTTGTTTCTCCAATGGGTTGTAGAGCATTTCTTTCTCCTTGGTACGAAAGAGGCGGTATTCATAAAGCCGATGAGAATGATCAACCTGTTTTTGTTGGTAGATTTAACATTGGTGCAATTAGCTTACACTTACCTTTGATTTATGCAAAGGCTCAAAAAGAAAGCAAAAATTTCTATGAAGTTCTTGATTACTATATGGAATTAATCAGGAAAATTCATATCAGAACTTATGATTACTTGGGTGAAATGAAAGCATCAACAAACCCTCTAGCATATTGCGAAGGAGGTTTCTTGGGTGGTCATTTGGGTATCCATGACAAGATTAAACCTGTATTGAAATCAGCAACAGCATCATTCGGTATCACTGCATTGAACGAGTTGCAAGAGCTTTATAATGGAAAATCATTGGCGGAAGACGGTGCATTTGCTTTAGAAGTTATGGAATACATTAACAAAAAAGTTGATGAATACAAAGAAAAAGATGGCTACCTTTACGCTATTTATGGAACTCCTGCAGAAAACCTTTGTGGTTTGCAAGTAAAACAATTCAGAAAAAAATATGGTATTGTTAAAAATGTATCTGACAGAGGATACGTTTCAAACAGTTTTCACTGTCACGTTTCAGAAAATATTACACCTATTCAAAAACAAGATTTGGAAAAACGTTTCTGGGATTTGTTAAACGGTGGTAAAATTCAATACGTGAAGTATCCTGTTTCTTATAACACAGGTGCTATTGAAACTCTTGTTAACCGTGCGATGGATTTAGGTTTCTATGAAGGTGTTAACCTAGCACTTTCTTACTGTGATGATTGCGGACACCAAGAATTGAATATGGATGTTTGCCCTAAGTGCGGTAGCAGAAATTTGACAAAAATTGACAGAATGAACGGTTACCTATCTTATTCAAGAGTAAAAGGTGATACTCGTTTGAACCAAGCAAAAATGGAAGAAATCAAAGATAGAGTGAGCATGTAATGAGATACCACAATATAACAAAAGAAGATATGCTTAATGGCGAAGGTTTGAGATCTGTTTTGTGGCTTGCGGGTTGTACTCATCATTGCAAAAACTGCCAAAATCCAATTACGTGGGATATTAATGGTGGAATTCCGTTTGATGAAGCTGCAAAACAAGAGTTGTTTGAATCTTTGGATAAAGATTATATTTCAGGAATTACTTTCAGTGGTGGTGACCCACTTCATCCTCAAAATAGAAAAGAAGTGTTTGAACTGGCTAAGGAAGTAAAAGAAAAATTCCCTACAAAGACTGTTTGGTTATATTCAGGATTTTCGTGGGAAGAATTTAAAAACGAACCTGGAGTAAAATATCTTGATGTAGTAGCAGACGGAGAGTTCGTTGAAGAGTTGAAGGATGTAAGACTCCCTTGGGTTGGAAGTTCTAATCAAAGAGTAATTGATGTTCAAAAAACTCTTAAAAACGGCGAAGTTTGCTTATACAAAAAATAAACTTTTCATATAACTTCTATTTATTGAATACAAAACATAGCGGGCTTTTAATTAAACCCGCTTTTTATTTGAGTTAGATGTCTAGAAGTAAATACGCATAGAGGCGAAGTTAGTAGATCGGATTTATTAATCCGACAACAATGTAATTATAGCGTTTTGCATCAATTTATTTCTGTTCTTTTTGAACTTCGACACCTTTTTTAGTGCAATCAATAATTTTCAAAATCATATCATCGCACAATTCTAATTCATGTTGTTTTTCAGGTGTTTGACGAGATTTCCAATCATTCAACATCTGTCTAAAATCATCGCCATTTATGATACATTCACCTGTTCCTACACGGTGAGCATATTTTTCGGTAAATTCTTTGTTGAAGTCAGCATAAATTTCTGTGATTAAATCAGAAACAATTTTCCCGTTATGAATGATTACTCGTTCGTCATCTTCAATCATTTCTTTGGTTTTATCTGACAAATCTTCGCCATCCTCGATAGACATTTTACCTGTTTTTGCTCCAAGTCCCATGACTTTGACCATTCCTTCTGCATCTTCTCTTACAGATTGCATATCACAGCTTATACCATAAGAACCGTTCATATTGTAAAATGTTTGTTCTGCAGAGTTTCCGCCGAATGAGTAAACTATATCTGAAAACATTGTTTCAAATGAAACTTGTTTGTTTGCATCATAACCTGAGAATACTGCTCCTCCGAACATTCCTCTCGGGTCAAGAGTTATGAAATTCACTTTTGTTGGAACATGCCATTTTTCACCCCTAGTTTTTGCAACATTGTTCATAACTTGAAGGTTTGTTGCATGACCGCATTCATGAGAGGTTACAATTAATTTTTCATGTTCGTTAATTTTTCTTGTTGAGGCTCTACCGGTTGTTATTTGTAAATATGCCTCTGTAAAATCAGCTTTGCTTATTCCTTTATGACCTTTTTCTACTGCTACTGAAGCTGCTTTTTTAGCTAAATTTTGTAGATAGATAAATGGAAAACCACTTGCGATTTCTGCTGCGTATTTGATTGTGTTTTCCTGTTCTAAAGGTGTTCCTGCAAGTTTAATTTTTTCTCTTTTAGCAGTATTTTTCAATACGGCTGCACGTTCTTCTGTACTATATGCAGGAGAAGTTACGGCAATACTGTCAATAAATTTGAATGACTTCATTGTTGCCTCTCCGATTAATTTCGGATTTGAAACTGAACCGACAACGAGAATATTCAAACCTGCTTTTTGCGCTTTGTCCATTTCTCTTAACAATTGAGCCATTGCTTTTTGGTGGTAAAGGGAAACTTGTTCACCTACAGAAAAATATTCAAAATTATCAACAAATAAAACTGCTGATTTATGTTTGTTTGCCTCTGCTTGAGTTGTTACAAGTGAGAACAATTTTTTGATAGATGCTTCTGGAGAAAGTGCGCCTCCACCAAAAAGATCAACTTCTTTTGTTCCGAAGTCCATTGTGTTTACTTCAATATATGGAACTCTTGCTTCACCAGCAATTGCTTGTGCAGTAAAACGTCTGCCGCTACCAGGAGAGCCATCTTGTGAATAAACAATAATTCCCTTTGTTCCCATTTTATTTGATTTAATTTGTTTTGCAATAAGACTTGCTTCTTGTTGAGTTGCAGTTTTACCGACAAAATCTTTCATCTTTTTGCCTGTATCAAATACAACTTCAACAGATGTTTCTTCGGTATTTTTCTTGAATAAAGTTGGAACTTCTTTTACGTATTGTGCAACATCTTTGTCATTAATTTCTTTTTTATTAATGTTGTAAGCTACGATTTTCTTCATAAGTCTTTGAGTTTTTTCAGGAAAAACTCCGTCTATTTGTGCAGACGCTTCAACAGTTTTTTCTATTGCTTTTTTAGTGAAATTTTTATGAATATCTTTCATCAAAAGAGGGTTTTCTTTGAAAGATTTTATCATCTGAGCGGTACTTAATGTTGGTATTGCAGCTTCTTCAAAAGAAGAAAATACAGGTAAATTAGAAAGACCATAAAAATTATCTTTTACATCATATAACAAGAACTTAATATTAGATGGAGGATTTTTGATTTTTTCGCATATTTCGGCACTCATTGGCAATACTCCGTTCTTAATAGTTTCTTCCTCCAGATCGTTTGCTACAATTAATGTCGGTTGCATTGCGATGATATAGTTTTTTGATTTGTTTTTCGCAAGCTGGTTAACCTTTTCCATAAAATAAGATGCTTTTGCATATCGATTTAGTTCCACAATTTCTGTGCTTGAGTTGTTTTCGTCATTAACCTTTTTTATTGTGTCTAAGAAATTGTTAACATTATCTTTTGTGTGGTCGTATGTTATGAAAATATTTGTTCCTAATGAAAGGTTTTTCAAAATATTTTGAGCTTTAGGTTCATATTCACTGAATGGAGTTCTCTCATTCATTTTTTTGTGATTAATCATAACAGCATCGTTAATTTCGTCAGAAAATTGTTTTTCAAAATCACTTGTTACATCATCAGGACTTAATAAAGCTCCATAAGCAATAATATATGGAACAACTTCTTTCTTTTCTGATTCTTTAAAAAATGAATGCACTGCATCTGTTAAATCAGATGAAAAATTAATATTGTCTTCTGGTGTTATACTTTTCGGTTTTTCATCTTGTAAAATTTTGTCAGCTTCTTTAATATATTTTTTTATAATAGGTTTTACTTCTTTTCGTAATTCAGGTTTAGATACAAGATTATCAATTGTTGCCCCCAAATACATTGAATATGTTGGTTGTTTCGCTTCGTCAAAATCTTTTTTCCCACTATCCAAATCTTCAATGTATTGATCCAATTCTTTTAATTCGTGTTTAATTACGTGCATTGTCGTGATTTCATTGTAACCACTATCTTTTGCTTCTTCTTTTAATTTTTTTATTAAAACTTTAGCAGGAGTGTTTGTGTTATACATCAAACTGTCAATTTTAGATTTGCCGACAGGTTTTTCACCTTTTTGAGCTGTGAAAGGGATAAAAGAGCCAATGGAATTAAAATTTGATAATTTATCATTATTTGACAAACTAGGTTGGAATTTCGGTGGGGGAGCAACTGCTGGTTTAGATTGTAGATTTTGCCCATATTTATTGTCAGAAAATTTTTGTCCGTTTATATTATACCCTATTTTTAAAATCATATTTTTCTCCTGTGAATTAATTCTCATGTAAGTAGTCTGATTAAAGAATTTTGCTACTTTGTAATGAAAATGTTACAAAAATTTTTCATGAAAATATGCTAATATCAAATTGGATATCTTGTTAAAAGAATTTAAAATAAAATTAATTACAACTTTGAAACGGAACTTGAAAGAGATATTGGAATAATAAAAGTGTGGGTATAATGCCAATCTTATTTTAATCTATATAATTTGCTAATATCTCAAGTCCTTTCTCTAATTTTGTGTAATTTGTAAATTTGAGTAGGTTATAAGCTTTATCGTTTGATAAAATACTGTTTTTTATATCTCCTATTCTTTCCGGTAAATAATTTGCATTAAGAGTATAGTTATACAAGGATTTCATTACTTTAAATAATTGATTTAACGATACACCTTTATTAGTTGAAAAATTTATAATTTCGTTCTCAACATTTGAATTAATTGCTTTTATACATATATTGGCAATATCTTCAACGTATATAAAATCTCGAATTTGTTCTCCATCGCCATAAATGTTTATTGGTTCATTATTTTTCATTGCATTGTTAAAAATTGCAACAACCCCACTTTCTTTTGAGGATTTTTGTCTAGGACCATAAGCATTTGAAAATCTAAATATTATGTATGGAATTCCAGATAATTTAATATATTTTTCCATTGTTAATTTTGATAAGCCATACTGTGACATTGGTTCTGTAGGGTGGTTTTCGTCAATTGGTAAGTATTTGGGATTTCCATATATAGCAGCACTTGATGCTGTTATGAATTTTCTAATGTTATATTTTTTACATAATTCTAACAATTTTATAGATGCCATAACGTTCATATTTGCATCATAGTAAGGATGTGATATAGAAAAATTAACACTAGTCTGAGCTGCTAAGTGGATTACATAGTCAGGAGCTTCTTTTTGGAATACTAATTCTAAATCATCTTTTTCAATATTCAGTTGATAAAATTTAAGGGTGTCAGAATTTGGAATATTTTCTATAGAGCCAGAAGACAAGTTATCAATAATTATAACATTATAATTATTTTCCAATAACTTTTCTACAATATGTGAGCCAATAAAACCAGCTCCTCCTGTTATCAAAACCTTATTTTTTGTCATTTTTATTCTTTCTTTTTATTTTTAATTTTAGTCCTAAAATTGTAAAAATTTTATGAGAACCAGTTGGTGTTAATTTTATAGAAAAAATATTTTCTTTGTGGCTATTTATTATTTTTTGTGGTTTTATAAAGCTTTCGTAATTCTCATTTAAGAAACTATCTGTTTCTTTTTTATATTCATTATCCTGTTCATATCTCGATTTGTTGAATAAAACTGGAATAAATATAGACATAACAACCTTTTTTTCTTCTTCATTCTTATATTCTGGCAGGTTGTAAAGTTGTTTAAGTATAAATAATCCATCCTTTTGACGTTTTTCTTCTTTTTCAGGAGCTATATTTAAACAAATTGAAGATGTATTTTTTCTATATAAATACCTAACTTTGGTTGTAAAAGCGACTTTGTTGCTTTTTAACAAAAGTTCAACTAAAACAGGGTTATCTTCCCAGTAAATGTGTTCTATAAAACGAACATTTTCAAATAAAGATTTTCGGAACAATTTTGAACAAACAGAGCCATTTGAGATATTTCCCATTTTGTCTGAAAAATTTGAATAAATTCCATCTTTAAAATATCCCATTTTTATTTTCCGGAATTTTGTTGCTCGAGTTAACATTCCGCAAGCAATGTCAGCATCATTGTTTTCGCATAAATTAAAAAGAACTTCGTAAAAATTTTTGTCTAACCAATCATCTGCATCTAAAAAACCTATATAATCACCTGTTGCAGAATTTATCCCAGTGTTTCTAGCTCCACCAAGCCCTTTATTTTCTTGGTTGATTATGTTTATATTTTTATTATCGAGTGTTTTTAGAAAATTCAATGTATTATTGTCTGTAGAGCCATCATTTACGATAATAACTTCAATATTTTTATATGTTTGATTTAAAACAGAATTTATAGCTTTTTGTAAAAATTCTGGATTAGTGTTATATACAGGAATAATTACGGATATTTTTTTATTCATTAAATTCTCACTTTTGATAGTAAAATTTCTACCTATTTTATTCTATCACAAATAAACATATTATTTGATAAGTTGAATAAATGTTAGATATTTGTCTTTTTATTTTTTGAACGAATTTGATAAAAAACTAAACTTTAAAATACTATTTATGTAGATTATTGTGTGACTTGTTGTTCTATAAGATGTAATTTTTCAGCATGGATACTGGGTTCGTCTTCTACAATATTTTGGTAATATTTTTTTGTTTCTTCATCATTATCTTCAGACCCCCAAGTGTTTCTATAGCTATCAATAGCTTTTTTCTTATTTTCCATATAAGTTTCTATAAGGTTTAGGTTATAGTGGAAGTATGAAGAATTTTTTAAATTTTTATTTTTATAAAATTCGTTAAATTCTTCAAATTCTTTATACGAAGCAAAAATTCTATTTCTAAAAAATGGGTATTCTTCCATAAATGTACGTTGGTAATTTGCATAATTTGTAATATAAACTTTTTCTGGAATAGCAAATTTTAATAATTCTTTTTTCTTGGAGTTAACACTGAATGGGTGTTCTGATTGTATTCTGCAATTTTCATTTTCTATTCTTGAAGCTTTTTTGCATAATAAATAGGCTAAATATTCGCAATCAAGTCTTTTGGTTATGTGATGGCAAAAATAAATCGCTTTATTACAAACATTGACCATTTCTCTCATAGTTAGTTTAAAATTTTTACCAAATTCAGCAAGTTTTTGTTGAAGTGTTTCTAATGAATTATACTTCCCTGTTAGTTCCATTTTCCCATTTTCTAAAAGATGTTGTATTGAATTTTCGGGAATGATTGTTTGAACAAGTTTTAAATAATCTGGCTTATATAAATTCAATTTGTTGGTAAAGAATTTATTAAAATAATACTCACTTTCTTGATTATTATGATTTTCTTCATCAATTCCATATAATGCTTTTACGCATTTTTGCAAAGAGCGTTCATTTGTCGGAACAATAATAAATAGTCCTTCAATATCAAAAAAATGCTTGATTATTTCTAATGTTTTCATCGCGTAATCTGGTCTGCATCGATCTAGCTCATCTACAATAACTACAAGTCTATGAGCAGGAATTGATGCTATGAAATTTTTTAAAGATTTTTTGAAAGCTATTAAATAATCATCGTGTTCTATAAAAGTATTTATGAATTCTTTTCCTGCATCAAGCACTTTTTCTGTATCAATGGGAGTTTCAATTGGAGGAATTAAAGGAATATTTAATTTTGAGATATTTGTTGATTTAGCTATATTTAAAATTAATTTAAAAATAGCTTTGGATGTTTCTCCAAACTTCTCCAAAGTAGTTTTATTTTGATTAAAATATTTTATAAATTCTTTTGAAAAAGAAATGAAAGGTTGTTCTATATAATCATTTTCCCAAGCACTAAAGTATATAGTATCAATATCGCAGTTTCTTAGAAAGTAGGCAAATCTTGTTGAAAAATGAGTTTTACCCATTCCAAAATTGTCTTGTAATAATAGTACATAAGGCGTTTCTTTGGTTAAAATTGATGTTTTAAGGCATTCTGCAAACTCTTTAGCTCCAGGCATGCAATCATCAAATTCTTTATCCTTGTATGTTTCTAATTCTTTTTTATCTAGTTTAAAAATATTTGCTTTATCTTTTCCCATGTGCTTCTTCTATTTTTATAAAAATTTCCCAAAGTTCGAAACTTGACCGCTAGAGAGTAAATAAAAATAGGGTAAGAATAAATCCTACCCTATTTTTATTTACCCGAGATGCGATTCGAACGCATGACCTACCGCTTAGAAGGCGGTTGCTCTATCCAGCTGAGCTACTCGGGCTTGGATCCAGAGGGTTTAAACAAGCGTTTGGTTTCTTGGGGTACCTGTATAATCCCTCGTACTTTTATATTAGCACAAACATTTTTCTTTGCAAGACTATGTTGGATATTTAATTGTGTTAATTTTTGTAAATTGCCGTAATATTACACTATATGCGACTTTTTATCATACTGTTTTTGAATATTAGTTCTATTTAGAAATTCAAATTAAAGTTTCTATTAAAAGTGTCCGTTGTTGACTGTATGTAGTGTATTACTTAGAAAATAAAGGAGAAATTTTTTTATGGCAATTCCAGAAATGAATGGTGTAGGTGCAGTTCAAGGTAATGGTAACAAATATGAATTGAAACCACCAAAAGAACAAAAAATGGGTAATCTTCCCGTTGGTCAAGGTTATGGCGAAACAAATGATGTCAGACCAAAATTCGGTGTAGTTAATGATTATGGTGGTGATATTGCAAATTTCGCAAAATTTAAAGGTAATGATAAAAATGACGCAATGCGTTTAACAAATTCTGCAGCTAATGACGTAAAAAAACAATATATGCAATTACAGCATGAATATCCTGGAATTGAATTGCAGTTTGAACCAATGCCGAATCCTCAGACAGCAGGGAAAAAGCGTGAAGGATTTTTTAATTATCAGCAACAACTTGATAATTGGAAAGATAATGCGATGACACAAATTAATAACGCACGTGAAAGAAATACTGTTGAAGTTGTTGGAGATGCAGTTGAAGCAGTAAACCAAAATACTAATGAAAAAGCAGCTACAAATGCTGCTCTAACTGCAGGTTATGGTGAAGCTAATCTTAAAGCTACAGAAGAAGAGGGTGTAAAAACCAGAAAAGCTGTTCATTCAGAAGGTGCAGCAACACGTAGAACTGTAAGAAATGAAGGACAGAAAACTAGAGAAGCTGTTCATACAGAAAGCGCTATTACGCGAAATACTGTTAGAGCAGAGGGAGCTAAAACTCGAAATGTGGTAAGACAAGAAGCAGCTGATACAAGAAATGTCGTGAGAAAAGAAGGTACAAAAACAAGAGATGTTGTGCGCCAAGCTGGTCAAGAAACACAAGAAATTAACGAATTATCAAATGAAGTATCCGATGTTTTAAATACTGAATATCATACAGGAGCAACCAAAAAACAAATTGGTGATATGCGAGATAAAATAGTTTCTTCTAATTTGCCACACGAATCTAAGAAAGAAATGTTGAAAGATTTAGCTGATTTTTCTGATCAAGTGGTAATTTCTGATAAAGAAATTACTAATGAACAAAAAGACGTAGATATGAGAATAGCGATAGAAAAGGATACTCAAGAACCTGAAACACCGACTTTTGAAGCTCCTCCTTTAAAAGAAGAACCAATATTTGAACCCCCATTCCCAAATGGAGGAGGAAATTCTGTTCCTAAAGAGCCACCAAAAGGTAAACAGATAAGAAAAAATCCGTTTATCCATGATAATAAACCAAAAACGAATGGTGTTGGTGTTCCGTATGCGCCTGAGCCTAGTCAGATTTTAAAACCAAAGTTTAAAAAAGAACTAAAATAATAATCAAACATGTAAGGAGTGACTAGTTCACTCCTTATTTTTTGCAACTCTATTTTGTTTAATATATAATTTTCTCATAAGATTAAAAAAGTAAAGGAATTAGATTATGCTAACCGGAAATCAAATTAGAAAATTATATTTAGATTATTTTAAAGAAAAACACGCACACACTTTAGTTGAAAGTTCGTCACTTGTTCCTGACAACCCGACTGTACTTTTGACAACTGCCGGCATGTTGCAATTTTTACCTATATTCTTGGGTATTCAACCTTGCCCTTATGAACCTGCAAGAGCAACTTCTTGCCAAAAATGTGCTAGAGCAGGCGGAAAAGATTCTGATATCGAAAATGTTGGAAGAACTCCACGCCATCATACTTTCTTTGAAATGTTAGGAAATTTTTCTTTCGGTGATTATTACAAAAAAGAAATTATTCCTTGGGCTTGGGAATTTGTTACAGAAGTTTTGAAGTTGGATAAAGACAGACTTTGGATTACTATTTTTGAAACAGATGACGAAGCTTATGAAATCTGGAGAAGTGTTGGTGTTCCGGCTGAACGTATTAAAAGAAAAGGTAAAAAAGACAATTTCTGGGGACCTCCGGGAGCTTCAGGATCTTGCGGACCTTGCTCAGAAATTCACTATGATTTGGGCGAACAATACAAATGTGATGATCCGAATTGTGGAATTGACACTTGCGAATGTGATAGATGGGTTGAAATTTGGAACTTGGTATTTACGGAACTTTATCAAGATGAAGAAGGTAATCAATCGCCATTGGGCAAGAAAAACGTTGATACAGGCATGGGCTTAGAACGTATTACAATGGTTTGTCAAGGTGTTGCATCTACTTTTGAAACAGACCTTTTGAAACCTATTATGGATAAAGTTTGTGAAATGAGTGGTGTGCCTTACAAAAAATCTGAAAAGACTGACGTTTCTTTGAGAATTATTACTGATCATGCTAGATGTGTAACTTTCTTGATTTCAGATGGTGTAATTCCTGGAAACGAAGGTAGAAGTTACGTATTAAGAATGATTTTACGTCGTGCTTTACGTCACGGAAAAATCTTGGGTATGGAATTGCCATTCTTGTATAAACTTGTTGATATTATTGTTGAAAATTACGGTGAAGCTTATCCTGATTTGGTTAAAAATAAAGCGAAAATCGTTGATACAATCAAAAAGGAAGAAGAACGTTTTGCAAAAACACTTGATCGTGGTTATAAAATGCTTGATGAATTTATTGAGGCTAAAAAAGATATTGATGGCGAAAGCGCATTTAGACTTTATGATACATACGGTTTCCCTCTTGAATTGACAAAAGAAATCGCACTTGAAAACGGTTTGAATGTTGACGAAGAAGGCTACAAAGTTGCAATGCAAGAACAAAAAGATAGAGCAAAAGCTGCAGCTGCAAAAATTAGCGTTACAGGCGATATGAAGTATGCCAAAGTTGAAAAAGAAGTTGGCTCAACTGAGTTTGTCGGATACACTGAAAACGAATGTGACGCAAAGATTTTGGCAACAATTGACGGCGAAGGCTATGTTGATGTTGTTCTTGACAAAACTCCATTCTATGCAGAATGTGGCGGACAGGTTGGAGATTCAGGCGTAATCGAAAACGAAAACTTGAAGTTGGAAGTTTTGACAACATTCAAGGTAAACAAATTGTTTGTTCACCGTTGTGAAGTTGTTAATGGCGAAATTACAATTGGAGAAAATGTTCACGCAAAAATTGATGTTGCTAGACGTGAAGAAATCAGACTTCACCATTCATCTGCTCACTTATTGCAAGCAGCTTTAGTAAAAGTTTTGGGTGACGAAGTTAAACAAGCAGGTTCTCAAGTTGAAGAAAATAGAATGCGTTTTGACTTTACATTCTCTCGTGCAATGGAACCTGATGAAATATTTAAAGCAGAAGAAATCGTAAATGAGTGGGTTGCTGCAGCATTGCCTGTTACAACTGAAGAAATGGATATTGAACATGCTAAATTGACCGGTGCAACTGCATTGTTCGGTGAAAAATACGAAGATGTAGTTAGAGTTGTTTCTATGGGAAATCAAACTAATTGCGTTTCAAAAGAATTTTGCGCAGGTACTCATGCAAGAAACACTCGTGATTTGAGATTGTTTAAAATCGTTTCAGAAGGAGCAATTGCTGCTGGTACAAGACGTATCGAAGCTGTTGTTTCAAAGGCTGCATTTGATTTTATGAACGCAAAAGTAAAAGAAATGGACAAATTGTCTTTGATGTTCAAAGCTCATTATGACGAGGTTTTGGAACGTGTTGAAAAATTACAGGAAGAAAATAAAGAACTCCAAAAAGAATTGACTTTAGCAAAAGAAGATTTGACAAGAGCAAAATTTGCTACATTCTTGTCAAAAGCTCAGGATATAACAGGCGGAAAATTATTTATTACAAAAGTTGAAAACATTGATGGTAATGCAATTAAAGCCGGTATTGAATTTGCGGCTCAAAAACTTGGTGAAAGTGTAATAGTTTTAGCATCAGCAAGAACTGTTGCCGTAAAAGTTTCTGACAGTTTTGTTAAAAAAGGTATTAATGCCGGTAAGATTGTTGGAGAAATTGCTCGTGCAACTGGTGCAAACGGTGGCGGACGTCCAAATTTTGCTCAAGGCGGAGTTAAAGATGCGTCAAAATTAGATGAAGTTTTGGCAAAAGTCGAAAATGAAATCAAAAATGCGTAAATAGGTGTAGCTAAGTAGCTAGGAAACGAATTAATTAGATATAGCTAGATGCCAAGAGGCGAAGATGCAAAGTCGGTTACAGCAGTTTGGGCTTTCAGCCCAACATTAAAAATAATAAAAAAGAAAGGAAATATAATGACAATATTAAAGATTGAAAGATTACCGCACAACAAATTTTTGCCTGAATACAAAACTGAGGGCGCTGCAGGTATGGATTTGTGTGCAGCGATTTCTGAACCTATTACTTTGCAACCTTTGGAAAGAAAATTAATTCCGACAGGTTTGAAAATTGAACTTGAACATGGTTATGAAGCGCAAGTTAGACCTCGTTCAGGTTTGTCTATTAAACATGGAATTACTTTAATAAATTGTATTGGGACAATTGACGAGGATTATAGAGGGGAAGTTTGTGTTCCTATCGTGAATGTTTCTAATGAAGCATATACAATTGAACCTGATGAAAGAATTGCGCAAATGGTTATTGCTCGTGTAGAACAAGCTGAAATCAAAGTTGCGGTTGAGCTTTCAGAAACTTCTCGTGGAGAAGGCGGTTTTGGCTCTACTGGAAAATAATTACTAAATTTAGGTGTAGTTGCGTAATTGTTGCGTAATTTGTCGAACTTGAATTTTCCCCCGCACCCGCATTCGTAACACTCAATTCCCTCGAGAACGACTGCGCCCTCTCCCGCCATTGGGGTGAGGATTTGGGTATCGGAATTTCATAATAAAAAAGAACCTTTTGAAAATTAGGTTCTTTTTTTATTAATTGTTGTGTTGAGGAAAAGAGAGGAATTTAAAACTTATTTTTTATTTCCGTTGAAAACTGAAATCTTAGATAAATCGTTTTCAAGCGTAAATTTTGTATTTATGTCAAAGAGTGGATTTTGGAACTGATTATCGGCGTTGTTGTTTTGTTTTGCCCAATAATCTTTGTCCAATTTAGGTAATCCGTTAGGTATGTCTGCATTAAAATCAACCATATATAATTTCCCTTTGTATTTTTCTTAACGTCAAACAAAAATATTTCTTTAGCTTTTTTGTGTGATTATTAAAAATTTGTTACATACGAGTTATAGTTAAAAGCATTTCATTTGGGACAAAATAGTCTTTTACACCGTAATTTGCGTTAACAAACAGAAATTCTAAAGTATCTCCGCTTGAAATATCTATTGTATCAAATGGGATTGCGACATCTACAACTTTGTCATAAGCAGTCTTGATATCTTTTGATGTTGTGATTACCCACAAATTGTTTGGGATTGCTTTTACTAACCTTACGAGATTTATTTCGCCACCAAATATTGAAATTTGCAATTCGTTATGGAATTTTTCTTTAGAAATTGGTAAAATACTTTCTGTTTTTTGGATAATTCTGATTGGAGAAAGAGCCTGTTTTTTATCTTGATTACGCATGTATATATACATTTGGTTAACCTGTTTCAATAGCGCAGGAGTTTCTTTCAGGTATTCATTTATATAAAATCTCAAGTACAAGTTGTCTTTATCATAGCCAAAATAAATTTGGTCGTAGAATTTGTTTTCTTTCAGAACAGGACCATCTGGAATTTTTATGCAACCTGCATTTAACCAAATTTCATCGTCGTGTTCTTTGCCGTCAATAATTGGGGTAAATTCTTCTTTTGGGTATCTTGAAGGTTTGGCAATTGCAGATAATAAAGGCGTTTCAAGGTATTCAGGTACATCTAAGCCGAGATACAAGTAGATATTTTTCAGGTGTTCTCTGAATATGTAGTCAAATATGTTGTCACGTCCGGAATCGTTTGGTTCGCCATACCACCAGAACCAGTCACTGCCTTCACATATAAATAATTCTCGTTTAGCGGCTTCAATATTTGGATTTTGTGGGTTGTTTTTTACGTATGCAGAAAAATCATCTCTAACCTGTTTTAGGTATGTCCAAGCAAGGTTTTTGAGCGGTTCATCAATCCACAATTTAAAGTTGCGGTTAATCCAAGAGCCTGCACTAAGTTTGTTTAGCGGTTTTGGAGTGTCTTTTTCTAGGTAATCGCTTATTAAAACTGTTTCTAGGGTTGGGTCGTTTTCGATAAGAGAATAAATTTTTGTCAAAAATTCTTCTCCATCTTGCGGATAATTTTCCCAGCAGTTTTCGCCATCCATTGCGATTGTCAAAAGATGGTTGTCATCAGGAGATGATAATAGTTTGCTCTGTGCAACTTTAATTCTGTCATATAAGTCGTTTGCAGCACCTTCAGCAGAGTGGTTTGGGTATTCAAAACCGATTAGGTTTGGTAACATTGCATCTCTAAAAATTATATCAACTCCATTGTGATTGTACGATTTTAGTAGATGATAAGGGTCTTCTAAATAGCCTCTGAAATCTCTAACAAATTCGAAATTGATTGAATTTGCCAAAATTCCTTCATCAGAAATAGTCCATTTTACTCCTAAATCGCTCAACATTTCTGTTACTTTGGAATTGATACAATGTTCTGACGGCCAAATTCCTTTCGGTCTTTTCCCAAAAATTTCTTCAATTCTGTTTAGTGCCATTTCAGTTTGTTCTTTTGCATCTTTTTCCATTTTTAATGTTTCAGGAAGATCGCTTTCTGATGATGTTTTAATATTTTTAAAATCCAAAAGAATTGGCAAAATCGGGTGATAATATGGGCTTGTTGTAATTTCTATTTTACCATTTTCCATGTATTTTTTGTATGTTGGAATAATTTTTTTGATAATATCACGTTGGATATCAATGATTTTAATTCTGTCTTCAAGTGTGTAGTTTTTCCCTTTTTTGATTAGTTTTTTTAATTCAGGATATTTGTTTTTGTAAATCGGATCAAACCACGCAAGATTAAATAATGCCATAAGATCTGAATATTCTTGATTTGAGAATATATTCAAATCATTGTTTTCATTGAGTTGTGCTTTTTGGTAAAGTCTGTTGTATTCTTCATTAGGCAAAATCATTGAGTGAAAATTTGCATCAAAAAAGTTGTTTATAATAAACTCTTTATCATCATCACTCAAATCGTCAATATTAGTAATAGATAGACGAGAATGTATGTCGTGCAGCCCGTTTTCACCATAATCAATTAAAGCATCCAGCAAAACCGGAACAAGGTTAAAGTTTAATTTTATGTTTTTAAACTTGTCTAAAATCAAGACCATATCAAGGTAATCCTTGATTGCGTGTAGTCTAACCCACGGCATCAAATAATCTCCGGTCGGTGTAAGTTGATAAACAGGTTGGTGCATGTGCCAATAAAATGCAATGGATAATTTTTTTGTCTGAGCTGCCATAATTTTCTCGCTATTCTATGGAATTATTATAGCATAACTTGTAAAATGTGAAAAGGTTAGCTTGATTAATAAATTATTTGTTTGAATTTATTTGCAACTTGTTTTGGTGTTAATATCTAAATCTTTACAATGTAAATAATCCATATTCCCATTCATTATGACCCATCCTGAGCAACGAGAATAATTTTTACCACTTAAACATTCATTTTTAAATTGAGCATTATTTGTCCCGAACGGATATATTCTATGAGGTTGAATGATAAAAGCAAATACGTCATTATTAACAAGTCTTTTTCCATTTTCATCGTAGTTGCTTTTTTTATTCCCGACATGTATATAAACATCTCCACAATATGAGTTTACATACGAACTATCACATGTTGATGGTTGTAACCACATTCCTCTGATGTTTGTTCCGTCTGGAAGAACAAAACCAACATTTTCTTTTTGTATATTAGAATGGAATTTTTCGTATCCAGCTTTTTGCAGATATTTACTCATAATTTGCATAAATTTATCAGCATTGGCTAATGATTCTTCGGATTGAATTCCATTTCCGCTTTCATCAATATCTTGAACAGAATCTGATAAACCCCACGTATCAAAAGGTCCATTGTCTTGTAATGCCATTGTGTAGGCTTGAGAGAAAACACTGTAAAACTTTTTAACTCTTGTTACTTGGGCTTTTTCTCTATAATCCTGAACAAGACTAGGAATAGTCATTGCAGCAACAATACCGATAATGCCGAGAGTGATGAGAACCTCCGCCAATGTAAAGGCTCCATACCAATACCTGAAGTATGAACCAATCCTGTCACAGAGAGCTACGTGCGTAGCTCTTTCTTCTAATGTGCCAATATTTTTACTTCTCACTCTATTCATATATATATTATACACAATATTCTATTTATACATAGTTAAAACCTATTAGAATTTACATTATTGTTACAAAAGGACATAAGATGGATAATATAAAAAAGAAAATTGGAAATAACTTAAAGAGATTGAGGCTAGAAAAAGGTTTTAAACAGAGTGAATTAGCTGAAATTGTTGGAGTTGAAGATAAAACAATCAGCCGAATTGAGGTTGGTGGAAATTATCCTTCTATGGATTTGTTGGTGCGCTTGGCAGAGGCTTTAGATTGTGAGTTGGTCGATTTTGTGAATTTCTCAGACAAAGTCGTTGAAAGTTTAAATGAACTTTCAAAAGAAGAATTAAAAGCAGTTAAAAAATTTGTTGATTTAATAAAAGTTAAAATGTAATTTATGCTATTTTATCTTCCTAGCCAATGATAGACCGGCCGGTAGTGGAAGAATTACGTTTTCGTAATTTGGGTTGGCGTTGATTGCATCTATGAATGGTTTACATTTCGCTTCGTGTGACAAAACATTGTCACAAGCGATTATTCCGCCAACTTTTAGGTGTTTATCAATGACTTCATAGTATTTGATGTATTCGGATTTATTTGCATCAACAAAAGCTAAATCTATTACAAAATCTTCCGGTAAATCTTCTAAAAGTTCTAGTGCTGAGCCTTTTAAAGTTGTTATAACATCATCGACTTTACAGGTTTTAAAATTTTCTTTTGCGATATCTAATCTTTTATCCCAAAATTCAATTGTAGTTAAATGTCCACCAATTGATTTTACAGCATTTCCTAACCAAATTCCTGAATATCCGTTTGATGTCCCAACTTCTACCACATTTTTAGCTTTTTCTGCCCTGATAAGTGTGTATAAAAATTCTGCGGTAACACGTGATATGTTCCAAAATTGTTTTTGAGTTTCTTCCAAACCCGCTAGAATATTTTCTGTGGTTTCATCAAAATATTTCGTCATTTTATTTTGTCCTTAAAAATTATTTATTAATCTTTTTAACTTTTTCCGTTACAACGATTGAATTTGCTGGAATATCAATTGGAATAGTTTTTATAACTTTGTTCGTTCCTAAGTCAAATACTGTATATAAAGAAGCTTTTGTATCAGTGATAAGTGCAATATTTGTTCCTTCAATCCAACTTATTTTTGTCGAAAATCCATTTGTGTTCAAATAAATGGATTCTGTAATTGCATCGGTTTTTGCATCAATTACCTGAATTGAATTGTCACCTGCTCCTAAAACGTAAATTCTGTTATGGAAAGTCAACATATCTACAGGTTTTTCGCAAATTTCCATTTCAACAATCAAGCCAACTGTTTCATAATCAATTATTGCGATACGGTTTTTAGTTCTGCTTGTCACGTAAACTTTGTTATTTGTAAACGCAATTTTTGAAACATTTGGGAATTTGCCAATTTCTTTTAACAAATAATTGTTATCAAGCTCGATTGCCCAAATATCACGAGTTTTTTTGTCGTAATAAAAGAGTTTCGTGCCATCTTCTGACAAAGTCAATTTCTCACACATTCCTGCAATTTTGATTTGCTTTGAAAGGGTCATTGTTTCAAGGTTTACCATATAAATACTTGAATCTACGGAGCTTGAAATGTAAGCAATTTTTTTTGCGTTATCAATAATGATTTCATCAGGTTGTGTTTTGGTATAAATCTGTTTGATAATTTGATCGTCAGCAAGCGAAATTACGTCAACTGAAGGTTTTTCATATGCAGTCACCAGCAAAAAACTATTGTCATAAGCTTTCATTGAAATTGGTACATTGTTTTGTGCTAGTGAATATTCAGGGGTTTTTGCACCTAAATTTAAAACTTGAATATTCTTTGAATAAGGTGAAGAAACATAGAAATTTTTATTTCTCAATTGCGGAATTTGAGAAAGTGTTTTTAGTGTTGTTCCTGACAATGCGGTAACCACAGGTTTCGAGTTTTCTACTTTTATTCCAGGATCATTTGTTGTTTGAATTTCTAGGTTTCCGACAATAGATTTTAGATTTTCAGGTATAACCAAACCTTTTGGAACAAGCATATCTTGAGGAAGTAAGCCGGTTCTTAATTCCATTGGGGGATTGGACATTTTAAAAATAGTTTTGTTCCCGTGTGAATCTGTCAAAACTTTTAATAGGGCAAAATCGTTGTTAAAAATTACGATATTTGGTTTTGCTGCTATTGTTTTGCCGGTTGGAAAAGTTTGTTTTATTTCAAGTTTTGGGAGCTTAATTATTTTTGCAGGATATAGAGGCAAGTACATAGTGCCGTCAGGCAAAATTATCATTCCGTCAAATCTGTAAGTGGTTTTAGGAAAATCTTTGTTAATAATTTGTTGAATGTTATCAGGAATTGTTGCTGCAAAGGCTGGCACAGAACAAGTGATTGCCAATGCTGATAACATTACAAATTTAGCTGCCAAGCGACTTAAATTTTTAGCTGCCTCTTTTTTCATTATTGAAATACTCCCTTTACCTTATCCATGATAGAAGATTGTTGTGTTGCTTTTTTGTTGTTTTGAATTTCATATAATTTTTTATACAAATTTCTTTCTTCTTCGGTTAATTTTGTCGGTGTTTTTACTGCAACAACAACAATATGATCTCCTCTTTGAGAAGGTCTTTGAATATACGGAACACCTGCACCTTTTATTTTGATTGAATTTCCGCTTTGAACTCCTGCTTGAACAGTAATTTTTTGTTCACCATCAAGAGTTCTTACAACGATTTCATCTCCCAAAGCAGCTTGAGCGGGAGTTATGTCAAGTCTTGAATATACGTCATTACCTTCACGTTTGAAATAGTCAGAAGCTTTTACATGAAGAACTACGTACAAATCTCCTGCCGGCCCTCCGTTTGTGCCGGCATCTCCTTCTCGAGAAACTCTGATTTTAGACATGTTGTCAACGCCTGCAGGAATTTTTATAGTCAATTTCTTTTCTTTTTGAAGTTTGCCGTGACCTTTACAAGCTTTACAAGGGTTAGAAATCTTTTTGCCTGAGCCTTTACAATCAGGGCAAGGAACGATTTGTGCAATTGAGCCTAGAGGAGTTCTCATTACTTGTTTAACTTGACCTGTGCCATGACAAGTAGGGCAGGTTACAGGCTGAGAACCTTTTTCTGCACCTGTTCCTCCGCACTCAGAACAAAGTTCTAAGTGGTCGAATTTGATTTCTTTTTCACAACCAAAAATAGCTTGTTCAAAATCAATTTCGATATCAAGTCTAAGGTCATCACCTTCAACGGGAGCGTTAGGATCTGGCCTGCCACCAAAACCAAAACCGCCCATTCCTCCGAAAAAAGAACTAAATATATCGTTTAAATCTCCAAATCCACCATCAAATGGACCATTTGTATTGAAACCTGCATTTTTAAGTCCATCTTCGCCGTATCTGTCATAAGTTGCACGCTTATTATCATCCATCAATGTTTCATAAGCTTTTCCCAATTCTTTGAATTTTTCTTCAGCATCAGGGGCTTTGTTTACGTCGGGGTGTAATGTTCTGGCTTTTTTTCTAAAAGCCGATTTTATTTCCTCTTTTGTGGCTTCTCGTGAAACCTCAAGTATTTCGTAGTAATCAGTCATTTATTATAATTCTTCCCTATTCCAGTTAGTTTATTTTAATTCTATTTTAGCATGTAAATCCTTAAGGGCAAAGTTTTCAAAAAATTACCGCCGAAAAATTAATTTTCGGCGGTTGCAACATTAACAAGAGCAGGTCTTAAAACCTTATCTCCCATTTTGTATCCTTTTTGTAATTCGTTTATAATAGTGTGTTCAGGATGTTCTGAAGTTGGAGTTTGCATTACTGCATCATGGAAATTTGGATCAAACTCTTTGCCTTCTGTTTCAATAGTTTCCAAGCCTAATTTCTTTAGAGCTTCAAAAACTTGTTTATGAACAAGATCGAAACTTTCTTTAACTTTTTCGCAATCATTTACACTTTCAAGTGCTTTTTTGCCACGTTCAAAATTATCCAAAACCTCAATCATTTTTTTCAACGCATTTTCAGTTCCAAATTTAAGAAGATTTTCTCTTTCTTGTTCCTGTCTTTTTCTAAAGTTGTCAAAATCTGCCGCAAGTCTTAAATATTGTTGATTAAGTGTATCATATTTTTCTTGTAAAGCAGTTAATTCTTCGTTGTTATCAGAAGATTTTTCTTCTACTTTTTCTTCTGTTTTTTCTCCATCTTTGATTTCAATATTTTCGTCTATATCAGAATTTTTGAACGGATTGTTGTTGTGATGTTTGTGTGACATTTCTCTACCTCTTTATTCTACATATAAATATATTATAGTATATCAAATACTTTTCTCAATAAAAATTTATTATTTATTAATAATTTGGAGCGTGACGCTCCACCCACCCTGTGTGACAATATTCATTCCTACCTTCTGGTTCGGTGGAAGGTTTTGAGCGTGCCGCTCCACCCGACCTGTGTGACAATATTCGTTCCTACCTCATGGTTTGGTGTAAGGTTTTAAACTAAAAATTTTCTTTACATAATTTAACTTATTTACATCAAAGCAATCTAATTGTATTATTATAAGAAGTGAAGTAAAATAATTATTTTAAAGGTAAGAAAATTGACAGAGAAATATTATATAAAAGGTGGTACCCCATTAAAAGGTGAGGTTTCAATAGGCGGAGCTAAGAACTCAGTTTTGAAGTTGATGGCTGCTGCATTGTTGGCTAAAGGTGAAACAAAGATTTATAACGTTCCGGATTTGACAGATGTTGAGATTATGTTGAGTGTAATTGCGCAATTAGGTGCGGTTACTCATTATGACAAAAAAGAAAAATCCGTAACTATTGATGCAACAAACTTGACAAGTATTACTGCAAAATATGAACTTGTTAGTAAAATGAGAGCATCTTTTATTGTACTTGGAGCTTTGGTTTCTCGTTGTAGGGAAGCAATTGTTGCAATGCCTGGTGGATGTGCGATTGGTGAACGTAGAGTTGATTTCCACATCAGGGGTTTAGAGGCTTTAGGTGCAAAAATTAAGATTGAAAACGGTTATGTACACGCAAAAGTTCCAAAACTTGTTGGTACGGACATATACTTAGACATTCCATCAGTTGGTGCAACAGAAAATCTTATGCTTGCATCAATTTTGGCAGATGGTTCTACAAGAATACAGAATGCTGCGCAAGAACCTGAAATCGTTGACTTGGCAAATTTCTTAAATACAATGGGTGCTGATGTTAATGGTGCTGGTACTTCTGAAATAGTTATTAATGGTGTAAAACAAGATGATTTACATCCAATTGAATATACAACAATTCCTGACAGAATTGAGGCTGGAACATTTATGTCAGCAATTATTGCTACAAGAGGTAAAGCCGTGATTAAAAATGTGTTCCCTGCCCACTTGACATTCTTTACAGATAAGTTGTTGAAAATGGGAGCAAATATCAAACTTGTTGACCCGAATGTTTTGGAAGTTTCTTGCAAAAACAGATTAAACTCTATAAACTTTATTACCCAACCGTATCCGGGATTTCCAACTGACTTGCAGTCAATGGCAATGACCCTTTTAACTACTGCTAATGGTGTTGGAATTATTACGGAGAGTTTATACGAAAACAGATTTATGCAAGTCCCTGAACTACGCAGGATGGGGGCTGATATTCATCAGGACAGAAATCACGCAATTATTAAAGGTGTTAAAAAACTTACCGGTGCAACATTGGCTGCAAGTGATTTGAGAGCCGGAGCGTCTTTGGTTGTTGCGGCATTGATGGCTGATGGTAATTCTACTATTGAAAATTTACATCATATAGATAGAGGATACGAAAATTTTGAAAATAAGCTAAGATTACTAGGAGGCAAAATAGAGAGAAAGGATGATGCTATAATTAATCCTGCTACTGTTGAGCCAAAAATAACGGAGGGCTTATTATAATGTCACCTGCATATAAACGCTGGTATGATCATGATCCATTGTTACTTGAAGTTATTGAGCTTTTGAAAAATTACCAAACAGAATTAAGAGCGCAAGCTGAAATTTTCTTGCAAAAGATTGAAGAAAAAGTTTCGAAAGAGACGATTGACAAGTTTTATGCAATGGTAAAGCCGGTTAATGCGAACAATCGTTGGTATGACAAAGATCCTGTTATTTCAAAAACAGTTGAAATTTTGAGAATTGTACCACCGGAAGCTCAAAAAATATGCGCCCAAAACTTTATCAGAACACTTAAAGAGATGGGCATTGACTATGTTAGCCCGAATGGGAATGATAAATAATTCGTGAATAGTGAATTGTGAGTGGTGAGTAGACTATTACGGAAGCGAAAGTTTAAATTATCTTTTGATGTTGTGAGTTAAATGAACCATTCACTATTCACTGTTCACTACTCACCTAAATCCTATGTTTAAAATAAACGCACCTGAAAATAATGAAAATTATGCCTTGTTTGAAAGATTTCTTGCAAAGTCTTTTTCGTTTGCGGCAACAGGGTTAACAACAATTCTAAGACTTTTGTTAATTACAAAAATTCGAAAAATTACAGACAAAAAGGTTCTTTTTGTCACCTCGACTGAACAAAATGCGCTAAGGTACCAAAATGATTTATTAAAGGCTTTTGGTGAAAAATCTGATTTGTTACCGTTTCAAAATATTTCTATGTACGAAACGGTTTCTCCTAACAGATATGATTATGCAGAACAGTATAGGATTTTGAATGAAAAACCAGATATTGTAATTGCGCCGGTTAAAACTATTTTAGAAAAATTTCCAGATGAAAATTTTTATAAAAATAATTCGACAATCTTAAAAGTTGGAGATGAAATTGATACAAAAATTTTGGCGCAAAAGTTTGTCGATTTTGGTTATAAGCATTCCACAATGGTTTCTGATATAGGAGAATTTAGTATCAGAGGAGATATTGTTGATTTTTATTCTTTGGATAAACACCCTGTCAGAATTGAGTTGTGGGGTGATGAAATTGTTGATATAAGATATTTTAACAACGAAACTCAAAAATCTATTGAAAAATTAAAATCTACAGAGATTTTACCGATGTATAAATTTACATTGAGTGATGTTTCTGATGATTTGTGGCAAAAACTTGCTCCAAAAGATGATGGAGAAGAAAAAGGCTATTTTGAAGGGATTGAAATTTACCAAAATTATTTCAATGACAAATTAGTTACGGTTTTGGATTATTTCAAGGATTACATTCTTGTTTTAGATGAAACTTCTGAACTTTATGCAAAATATGAATTTTTGGATAAGGGATATGAGGAACAATTGCAAGAAAATTTAAAACTTGAATTGAATGAAATATTAAAAGGTCGAAATCATGTGACTTTTGAAGAATTTATTCAAAAAACTGCCGGATTTGTAAAAGTCGGATTAAACAATTTTATTGATAGTGAGATGGATGAAATTGTTGAATTTGATACTCAAACAATTCAAAGTTTTGAGGCTAACCTTGACCATATCGCAGATTTTATAAGAAAATTTCTTTTTCCACAACATAGCGATGGGTGGAGGATTGTTATTGCAACTGATTATCCGGAAAGAGTAAAAGAAATTTTAGCAGAACGAAATATTTTTGATGTTGAATATAATGAAAGTATTTCTTCTCACGGTGCGGTTTTGACAGATTTCAAAACTGTAATTTTAACCGATAGAGAATTGTTTAACAAAAGAAATAAGGAAATTACTTCCCAAAAACGTTCTTATTACAAGGAAAAACCTGAATATATCGAAAATATTAACGATATAAAAGAGGGTGAATACGTTGTACATAGTATTCACGGGGTTGGTATTTATAAAGGACTTTCGCAACAAGATATTGACGGTCAGTTAAAGGATTATTTGACTATTGAATACGCAAACAAAGATAGGTTACATATTCCGGCTGAACAAATAAATTTGCTTGTTCGTTATCGTGGATCAGGTTCTATCAAACCAAAACTTTCCCGAATGGGCGGAAAAGATTGGGAAAATACTAAAACTCGTGTTAAAAAAGAGGTCGAACAAGTTGCTTATGATTTGTTAAGATTGTACGCAAAACGTAAAATGCAACACGGTATTCAATTCTTGCCGGATACGACTTGGCAAGTTGAGATGGAAGAAGCTTTTGAATACACGGAAACTCCTGATCAAATGAAAGCTATAAATGATGTAAAAGCTGATATGGAAAGTGAACAACCTATGGATAGGTTGATTTGTGGCGATGTTGGTTTTGGTAAAACTGAAGTTGCAATGCGTGGGATTTTTAAAGCAATTACATCAGGTAAACAGGTTGCGGTTGTTGTACCGACGACAATTCTTGCGTTCCAGCATTATCAAACAATGTCAGACAGGTTTAAGCCTTTTGGGGTTCATGTTGAACTTTTGTCACGTTTTCGCAGTGCAAAAGAGCAGAAAGAAACGATTAAACGACTTGCCACTGGAGAGTGTGACGTTGTTGTCGGAACTCATAGGCTTTTGCAAGAAGGAATTGTATTTAAGGATTTGGGTCTGGTTGTAATTGATGAGGAACATAGGTTTGGGGTTCGTCATAAGGAAAAATTAAAGCAATTGCGTGAAAATATTGATATTATTACAATGTCGGCTACCCCTATCCCGAGAACTCTTTATATGTCGCTATCCGGAATAAAAGACATGTCAATTATCAACACTCCACCGAAAAATAGGTTGCCAATTAAAACTTATGTCGGCGAGTGGAATGAAAATATGGTGAAAAATGCGATTACGCATGAACTTGATAGAGAGGGGCAGGTTTTCTATTTGTATAATCGTGTTGAAACTATTGATGAATTTAAACTACAACTTCAAAAACTTGTTCCGAATGCTCGTATCGCAATTGGTCATGGTCAAATGAACGAAAAGGAGTTGGAAAAAATAATTATTGATTTTGCAAACCATGAATACGATATTCTTTTGGCGACGACAATTATTGAGAACGGAATTGATATTCCAAATGCAAATACGATGATTATTCATAATGCGGATAAATTCGGGCTTGCTCAATTGTATCAATTAAGAGGGCGTGTTGGGCGTTCGCAAAGACAAGCATACTGCTATTGTTTCTACACAAAATCAAAAGAAATAACAAAAGATGCGGTTCAAAGATTGAAAGCAATAAAAGAATTTACGACACTTGGTAGCGGATATCAAATTGCAATGAGAGATGTCGAAATTCGTGGTGTTGGAAACATTTTGGGTACAAAACAGCATGGTCATATGGTAAATGTTGGTTTTGACACGTATTGTCAATTATTAGAAGAAACGGTTCAAGAACTTCAAGGTCAAGCGGTTGAAAAATCAGAACCTACAATTGTTGATATAAATGTTACGGCTTATATTCCTGATGAGTGGGTTGGATCAGCTGAACAGAAAATGATTGAGTATAAGCGGTTAGCGGATGTAAAATCTGATGTTGAGTTGGATTATATCACTGAGGAATGGAAAGATAGATTTGCCAAACCGCCTGAAAGTGTTGAAAACTTAATAAAATTGATAAGATTAAGACTTTCTGCGACAGATGTAAGAATTTCTTTAATTCGTGAAACTGAGGATAATATAAGGATTTATACCCCTTATAGTCAGGCTGAATGGAAATTAATTCAGCATAAATTGCCATCAGAAATTCTAAAACGAATAAAATTTACAATTGCTCCAAAATCTTGTGCAGAGGGGCAGTCGATACTGTTATTAAATAATAGATACATGAATTTTAATGAAGTATTTAACATTTTGACAGATTTGTTTTATTATATAAACAAGACACGTAATGAATTTGTCTAAATCCGTAAAAGACATAATATAAAGGAGAAATTATGAGAGGGAAAAAATTACTGACAACACTTGCAGTTTCAGCAGTATTGTTTGCCGGTTGCGGTTTAAAATCAGGTGAAGCTATTATTAAGGTTAATAACCAAAATATTACTCAAGGTCAATTTGATGCTGAATTTGATAAACAAGCCGGCAACGGTATCGCAAAAGCTTTAGGTATTGATGTAAAAGATGACAAAAATAGCTTTTTGTACATGTTGATTAAGGACAGAGTTGTAAACGAATTAATAGTAAAAGCTTTGTTAAATCAAGAAATGCAAAAACGTGGTATTGAAGTTACTAACAAAGATGTTGATGATGCTGTAAAAGAAATCATTGACAAAGTTGGTTCAAAAGAACAACTAGATGCTTTGTTGAAACAAAACGGAATTTCAAATTCTCAATTTAAAAAAGATTTGAAAGAAGAAGTTAAAATGAAAAAATTGGCTAAAGAATTAGGGTCATCAAATGTTTCTGATGCTGAAGCTAAAAAATTCTATAACGATAATATTTCTAAATTCAAACACCCTGACAAAGTTAGAGCTTCTCACATTTTGATTTCAGTAAATCCACAAGAAATTGAAGAAGTTGTTAAATCAGATCCAAATAACAAAAATATTGATGAAACTGCAGTGAAAGCGAAAGTAGCAGCAGAAGTTCAAGCTAAAGAAGCTAAAGCAAATCAAATTTTGGCAGAAGCAAAGAAAAATCCAACTCAGTTTGCAAAATTAGCTAAAGAAAATTCTGAAGATACTGCAACTGCAAACAAAGGTGGAGATTTAGGTTTCTTTGCAGCAAAAGAAATGGTTCCGGAATTTTCAAAAGCAGCATTTTCAATGAAACCGAATACAATTTCTGACAAGCCTGTAAAAACTCAATTTGGTTACCATATCATTATGGTTACGGACAGATCTGCAGCAGGTCAAGATCCGTTTGAAAAAGTAAAACCAAGTATTAAGGCTTATTTGGAAAACCAAAAACAAATCGAATTGATTGACAAATTGACAGAATCTTTGAAGAAAAGCGCAAAAATTGAATATATAAACACAAGTTATGATCCTGCAAATATTCAAAAAGGTGTTCAAGAATCAATCAAGAACAGTGGCGAAGCAGCTAAAAAAGCAAAAGAAGCAGCAGAAGCTAAGAAAAAATAAATTTTGATTTAGAAAAAATAAATACAAAATTACACAAGACGGAGATTTATCTCCGTCTTTGTGCTATTCATGTAACTCTTTGTGGCTATATTTAGATGTCTAGATGCAAAGAGGCATAATCGTTATCAAATGCTACTAAGATATTTCAGAGAGGGGTAAAATTAATTGTAAATATTATATTGCCTTATACAGACAGTGGAAACTTTTTGAGAAAAAATATTTCCCTTACGGGGTAGCACCCACCTTATTCCTCCCTCACAAGGGAGGAAACCTTTTACATTGTTCAAGTAACTAAAAAAATATCCTTCCATTTCGGAAGGATATTCTTATAAAATAAAGTAACTCATAAGCCGTGTTCTGTTTTTAAACAATCATCTGTCTGGTATTGGGATTACTCCCAATCTCTAGCGATATTCTTAGAGGTTGGCGGACACCTTTGTAGCCCTCAATTTAATCTTGCATTCGGCAGGGGGTTGCCTAGCCGATATCTCTCGATATCGCTGGTGAAGCTCTTAACTCACCGTTGCACCATCGCCTGTGGTATTTCTACCCATCGGCAGTTTTCATTTCTGTGGTCCTATCTACCAGCTCACGCTGTCCGGAGTTTCTCCGGCTGCCTGTCCTTGAATGCACGGACTTTCCTCGCCTTGTTAACAAGGCGCGATTGTTCGGTTACTTTAAAATTTTTAATTTACACTGTCTTTTATTGATGTGTTTATTGTAGCATAATCAACTGCTTTTGCATCAGCTGGGTCTATTCTCATTTTTCCTGTTGCTAAAATTTCGATTACATATTGGTCAAAATCGTCTGCACTACAATTTTCATTGCTTTCTCTACAGTTTGGTGCTTCTTCGCCATTTACGTCAACCAAGATTTCTCCAATGCCTGCAGCATTTGTTTGGTCGTCAAATTTGCCGGCTCTATTTTGTCCTTTAGTCCATGCACCAACAGTATCGCTCAAATCCCATTTAATACCGTCTGTTGTGTAATATATGTGGTTTGTTTCGTCTTCTGTTTTTACGTTCAAACGAGAAGCAAAAAGATCTGCAAATTTTGTATTGCCAGCATATGTTTCACCTTCATATCTAACACTGTTATCATAGTCAAATCCAAATGCGCAATAGACTTTTGTCGGGTCTTCGCCTTCTACAACTCCTCTATCGCAGATTTCTTTCATATCTGGGTAAATTCTTTCATCGTTAATTAACGTACTAACGATTTGTTCTGCTGTATAGAAACTTTTCTTAATCATCATTTTATTTTTATTTGGTCTTGTTTTCATAATAGCTGGAGTTACAACTGCAACCAAAATCCCTATTACGCCCATTGCGACCATTAATTCAGTAAGAGTAAAACCTTTTAATTTTTTCATAAATATCCTTCCTGTATTCATATTCTTTTTTTATAATAACATATTTGGTTGTTTTTTTCAACAAAGAAAATTATCCTCAAAGCTAGTTATATCAGCTGATTAAGAGCTTTTATTTTATATGTAAACTTTTATTAATATAATAGCAAAATAATGCGTTTAGACGAGTTAATATAGTGTTCAATCTGATAGGATTACATGAGAGATTGAATAAACAACGAGGGTTAGACGTATGGTCGATAACAGGTCGGCAGGATTTTTCGGAATCGGCGGCTCTTTCAATTTTAAAAGCGGTGATATTTCAGGTACAGCAGCCAAAACTCAAGATGATAAAATGGGACAAGGCGGCGAATACTTTGCTCAGCAAAAAAAATCTGAAGAAGAAGAAAATTCTGATAGCCAAAAATATACTGATAGAAGTGCCGTATTGCGTGCTACATTAAATTCATTGGCAATGATGAATGTAGCTAATGTTATTAACTCTCGCAAAAAAGCTTTGGAAGAACAAAGAGAACGTGATAAGCAGCGTGCAAATAATAAAGAAGAAAAACAAGAGCAAGCTGAACAAAAGTTAGAAGAAGAATTTTATAACATTGCCCGTGAAATGAAAGAAGATAAATAGTTTTTAAGAGCTTTAAATTGGTTTTATTTAGTATATTTTTTGCCGACAAGTTCGTCTGGTAGAAACTGCTGATATTCTTTCGGCGCATTATGTGAATAAATATAACCTACGCCAAAACCATAATTTTTAGCATCTTTGTAATGTGCATCCCTCAAGTGCATTGGAGGAGGGAAATCGTTACCTGCTTCAATGTCCGCTAAAGCCATATCAATTGCCATTACTGTTTCGTTTGATTTTTTAGCTCGTGCAACGTAAATTACTGCCTGTGCTAAAGGTATTCTGCCTTCCGGTAAACCCAACAATTCAACTGCTTTATAAGCATTTATTGCAACATTAAGCGCATTTGGATCAGCATTTCCGACATCTTCTGCTGCACAAGTTATCAATCTTCTTGCGATAAATCGAGGATCTTCACCTGCCGCAATCATTTTTGCAAGATAATAAATTGCAGCATCCGGATCACTCCCTCTCAAACTCTTTTGGAAAGCGGATGCGCAGTCATAATGCTCTTGTTGAGAATATCGTGTATTTCTTTTTTGGCAAATCTCTTCTATAATTTTTACGGTTAAATTTCTGCGGTTGTCTTTTAAGTCGCTTGCAAAATAAGCATTTTCAACTACGTTAAGGGCATATCTCGCATCGCCTCTTGCAAGATTTATTATAAAATCAATTGCGCCGCTTTCGCAATCCATAGGTAAATAATTTTTTGCCAAATAGGCAAACCCTTTTTTGATAATTTTGTTCATACTGTCGTCGTCGATAGAATTTAACCTTACAACCTGAACTCTTGACAAAAGAGCCGGAACAACTTGGAATGACGGGTTTTCTGTAGTAGAACCAATTAAAAATAAAGTTCCGTTTTCAAGATGAGGCAAAAGCGCATCTTGTTGCGTCTTAGAATATCTATGAATTTCATCAATAAACAAAATTGTTTTGGAACCGGTTCGGAGAGAGGCTTTAGCGTTTTCTACGGCATCTTTAATATCTTTTACACCAGAGGTTACGGCTGAAATTTCAATAAAATTTGCGTTTGTTTTGGTCGCAATCAGTCTTGCAAGAGTAGTTTTTCCGCAACCTGGAGTTCCCCAAAAAATCATTGAAAATAATCTGTTTGTCCTTAATAAATTAAGTATCGGGCTATTTTGAGAAATAACATTACTCTGTCCCAAAAATTCTTCTAAAGTTTTTGGTCTGAGTAGTTCTGCAAGTGGAATTTGTTTATTTTGATTTTCCAGTTCCGTAAATAAGTTGTTCATAGTATAATTATAACACAAGTAGTGAATAGGGAGTGGTAAGACGTGAAAAGTCTTTTAATTAAAGTAATTTGTGTTTTGATTGTGTTAGGTGCGATATTAATTTCAATTCCGACAAGACAAAAAAATGATGGTAATGAAGTTGTATTTTGGACTTTGCAAATGAATGATTTTGCTCCATATATGAATAAGGTTATAAAAGAGTTTGAAGTACAAAACCCTGAAATTAAGATAAAGTGGGTTGATGTTCCATTTTCAGAAGGAGAAAAGAGAACTCTAGCATCTGTTTTGAGTGATAATCCACCTGATTTGATTAACTTGAACCCTGATTTCTCTGCACTTTTGGCGCAACGTGGTGCGTTATACGAAATCCAACCTGAATATACTAAACAGTTCAATAAATCTATTATAAATTCACTAAAATATAATGGTAAATTATATTCCCTCCCGTGGTATGCGACTTCTGCAGTAACGATTTACAACAAAGATTTGCTTTCAAAATCAGGTGCTAAAATCCCTGCAACTTATGAAGATTTGGCGCAAATTGCTCCTCAAATTAAGCAAAAAACCGGTGCTTATGTGCTTTTGCCAAACATTACCGAAAACGATACAATGTTGAGAATTTTGAATAAATATGGTGTGACTTCTTCGGACATAAATTCCGAAAACTCAATCTACGTTTTTGATTTCTTCAAAAATTTGTATGAAAAAGACTTAATTCCAAAAGAATCTATAACTCAAACGCATCGTGAGGCTTTAGAAAAATACATGGCTGAAAAAATAGTTTTCTTTCAAGCAGGTGCGAACTTTTTGACAATGATTAAAGAAAATGCTCCATCAACCTATAAAAACACTGATGTTGCTCCTCAAATAGTTGGGAAATTGGGACAAAATGATTTTTCTTTAATGAATTTTGTGATTCCGACACGTGCAAAACACAAAGATGAGGCATTAAAATTTGCTTTGTTTTTAACAAATTCTGAAAATCAATTAGAGATGGCAAAGTTAACCAATATTTTAGCAGTAAATCAAAAAACATTAGAAGATGATTTTTATACAAAATATGATAAAGCTGATTTGTCTGCCAAAGCTCGTGTTATCAGTGCCAAACAACTTAATAAAATAGAACCTGTATTTACGCCTGCTCGAAATCAAAAAGAAATAAATACAATCACAAATACTGCAGTCCAACAAATTCTTTTGAACAAAAATTCAACAAAAAATATTTTAGATGATTTGCAAAAGAGAATAAATGCGCTAGGTGAATGAATTAACTCTCCTTTGAGAAAGAAAGTAATTATTTGAACTAAATGAATTACAATCAGGAGAGAGGGTTAAAATATTAGCACCAAAAGCCGTTCATTCCAAACATAGTTGGTCCGCCAAACATAAATGGAGTGTTACATCCACAACCTCTGCCGAAAAATCCGCTATTCCAAAATCCGTTGCCATAAGGTCCGCAACCGTATAATGTTGAATATGGGTTCATCATTCCAAAAATTCCAAACGGAGAAGTCAATAAACTAGCCCCAATTAGAGCGGATGTCCCTTTTGCATTAGCTTCAGAACTTCCATAGCCGGCTGCTGAATTTATTGCATAGCCTAAATAACTGCCTGTATTTTCTTGAATATTTTTCGCTGCAGAATTTCGTACCATGCCATTTGCAACATTCATGCCAAAATTAGCAATTGCATTACTTGTGTTTACGCCATTGTTTTTATCTTGTGTGTACCCGACAACACTGCCTAAAATTGCGTTAATGTTACTGGTTGTGTATAAAATACTGTCTAAGCTCATAAAAATTCTCTCAATTATATACTTTGTATATATATAAAGTTAAAATTTTTGAATAAATTGCCATGTTTTTAACATTTGTAAACAATTGTTACAACTATCGTAGAAAAGTTTAAAGATTTTTACTTGAATAGCCGATTAACATAATAAGGAAACAATAAAAAAGGGATTATTGGATATGGCAATGAGTGTTTATAATGCACAATACAAACTAGGAATTGATACTACAACTTTGAAGCAAGTTTCAAATGAAATCTTGAAACGTGCTGCTGAAAAAAACAGTCAGTATAACACAAGTTCATCTTCAGTAAACAACAATATCTTCAAAAATACTCAAAATTTAGGTATTGATTTGTATAATGGAAAAGTTGATACTGTCGTTGCTCGTCAAGTTGCTATGAACAATTCAGGCATGCAAATCCAACTTAATCAAGAAGTTTTGAAATCAATTCAATATTTGAATACACAAGCAGCTCAAAATCTTCAAAAGAATGTTGAAGGCAAAATTACTGTAGCATTGAATGAAGGTGTTGGTAATACTCAAAAAAATGGTGAAACTCCAAAATTCAATAGCATAATCAGCTTGGCTGCTGGTAAAGACAAAAACGGTTCAGCTCCTTCATATAAAGGCGAGTTTTTGTTTATCAAAAAAGATAAAGAAAAAGAAGAAGCAGTTGCTTAGGAGTTTTAAGCATAAAAAAACACCCACAGACAGTATGAAATCTGTAGGTTCTTATAAAAAAGAGTTTTTATATGAAAAGACTTATTCTTGCTCTTGCTTTTCTTCAACCGGAATTGTTAATTTTTGACCGATTGCCAATTTATTTGGATTAGTCATGTTGTTTGTTTTCATAACAAGAGCTTCTTTATCCTTGCTATATGAACCGTAAAATCTTACCAAAATGCTTTCCATAGTGTCGCCACTTTGTACTGTGTAAATTTCGTTTGTTGCAGTTGGTTCAGATTTTTCTGTTGTAGAAGGAATAAAGTTTAAACTTAATTTTTCTTTTTTTACTTTTGCAGGAGCCGGAGTTGACATGTGATCTTTCAGCATGTCTATTCCGTTAGCTGAAAAGCTGATTAGAACGACTAAAACAAGCATTACAACCGCACCGACAATAAAACCGGCAGCTAAATAAATGCTAGGTGTTTTATCTTGCTTTTGTGAAACTTTAAAATTTTGCCAAAGCATGTCAAGTTCTCGTTCTCTGTTTGGTCTAACATAAACGTTAGGAGAGTTGTCCAATCCGTCGTGTTTATATTTAGACAATGCTTCAAGCACAGCCATTTTTTCCTTAGATAAATTTGATCTTCTGATAGTTGAACTTTTCATGTTTTAATTCCCTAATCTAAATTGTTCTGCATGCAATATATCATAAGGATATTTTTTATTCAAGTGTTTAAAAGTTTGTTACAAAAAATGTCGTGAAACTGCATCTAAAATCGAATTTGTTATAAATTTTAACATGCTCCTTGATTTTTATAATTTTTAATATATTATTAGAATACACGAACTAGCTAGAAAAGGAAAATTAATTATGTCAAAAAAATGTGATGTATGCGGAAAAGCTCCGATTAAAGCAGCAAAATTAACATTCTCTCATAAACAGATTGTTCACACACAAGAACCTAACTTGCAATCAGTTAAAGTTTGCGTAAACGGAACAACTAAGAGAATTAAAGTTTGTACTTCTTGCTTAAGAGCAGGTAAAGTTCAAAAAGCTGTTTAGTATTTTAAAATACAACGGATAATTTAATTAGTAAAAAAGAACCTTCATAAAGGTTCTTTTTTATTGTTATAATTTGTTTGCATTAATTACATAACTGATTTTTTGAATAATTTTTGGTTAAATACAAATTGGAAATTCAAACTATCTTCATTTTCATCAACTTTAGGGAATTTGTTGTAAGGAACAGTTTGTTCTATGGCACTAATGATAGCTCTGTCAGCTTCTTCATTGCCAGTAGATTTTGCGAATTTGTAATTTTGTAAACTCCCGTCATTTCCGATTTGGACAATCAAAATTGCTTGAGTGTTTTTACCTGATTTTGGTGGAACCCAGTTTGCATTAATTAATTTGGCAGCTTCTGAAACATATTCTTTCAGAGTTGTTGCAGAAGTTGGTTTTTGTGGAACTTTTTTGATTTCATAAGAAATGTTTTTAATATTGCTATCGTCGTTATTTGCTACTTTTGCTTTTTGATTTTGAGCTGCAAGTTGTTCTGTAACAGTGTTTACAACGTAATTATGTGCAAAATTAAGGAAAGAATCTCCATTTACAGGCTTCATAAATACGTGTGCATTTGTAAATACGGCTTTTGGTTTATATGTATTTATGTTATAATCCCCGTTATTGATAATTCCTATGTAGTTATTTTTTATGGTTGATTTTACATAAGCAACTTGCTCAGGGTTGAAACCTGATTGATATTTAATCGCATAATAAATGCTCTTATCGCTGGTCATATTGTTGATTGTATCAGTATCAATATATAAGCTAAAGTTTGGAATATCTGTGTCAATCGGTTGCCAATTAACCGCATTTGCGCAAGTTGTTGTTGCCAAAATTGCTATTAGTAATAAAAAAGTTTTTTTCATTTTACCCACCTTTTAATTTCCTTGATTAACCTAATTAAATAAAAAACATGCTAATAAAGCAATATACAATTTTCATGTAAAAAATCAAACGATAAGTATTAAAATAATTTCAAAAATTATATTAAGTGATGTTACAAGATAGCGAAATCTATTTGTCTTTTTCTTATATGTAAAATAGAATATAATTGGAGAAATTTTGAGGGATAAAAATAAATGATATTAGAACAAGAGTTGAAGGGAAAAACTTTATCTCCACAAGAAGTGAGAAGTATTTTAAAAACAGATAATAGAGAAATTGTAGAATTGTGCAAGCGTGCATCAATTTTGCCGAAAAAAAATAGCAAAGGACAAACTTACTTTTCTTATGAAGAAGTAAAAAATCTAAGACGTGTTCAGGCTATGAAAAATGCTCAAATGCCACCTGCTAAAGTTCCACAAAAACAACCTTCTGCAATTATGAGTATTTTGTCTTCTTTGAAAGATATGGAGAATAAACTTTCAAGCAGAATTGCGAAAGTTATTGATGAAAAACTTGAAGGAATGGATGAAGTTGTTGTTGAACTTATTCGTTGCAAAACGGATAACGAAACTTTAAGACAAAAAATTATTGATTTGAATAAAGAAATTTATCAATTGAAAAATGATTTAAATTCTTACAAACCTGTTGGTTTAGGTTTTTATAAGAAAAAAGAAAAACACGCTTGGGAATAATTTCCACTGAAAAGCATAAAGATAAAGGGAATTCGAATTATGGCTGTAAAAGAGAAAGAAATTGGAACACCATCAAATACTGATGAAAGAGCAAAAGCCTTAAAACTCGCAATTGAAAAGATTGAAAAAGATTTTGGTAAAGGTTCTATCATGAAATTGGGTGATAAAGCGACTGTTAACGTGGATGCAATTCCGACAGGTGCGTTGTCACTTGATGTAGCTTTGGGAATTGGTGGAATCCCTCGTGGTCGTATTATTGAAATTTATGGACCTGAAAGTTCCGGTAAAACAACTCTTGCACAACATATTGTTGCAGAATGCCAAAAACGTGGCGGAATTGCTGCTTTTGTTGACGCAGAACATGCGCTTGACCCTGAATATGCTAGAAATTTAGGGGTAAAGGTTGATGATTTATTAATTTCTCAACCTGATACAGGTGAACAGGCACTTGATATTACAGAAGAACTTGTTCGTTCTGGCGCAGTTGATGTTGTAGTTGTTGACTCTGTTGCAGCTCTTGTTCCAAAAGCTGAAATTGAAGGTTCTATGGAAGATCAACAAATGGGCTTGCAAGCTCGTTTGATGAGTAAAGCATTGAGAAAATTGACTGGTATTATTGGTAAAACAAATACTACAGTTATTTTTATTAACCAATTAAGAATGAAAATTGGCGTTATGTACGGCAATCCAGAAACTACTACAGGTGGTAACGCATTGAAATATTACGCATCTGTTCGTATGGAGATTAAACGTACAGAAGGTGTTAAAGGTGATGATGGAGATGTCGGTAACCACGTAAGAGTTAGAGTTTTGAAAAACAAAGTAGCTCCTCCATTTAGAACCGCTGAATTTGATATTATTTTTGGTAAAGGAATTTGCAAAGTTGGTAACATTCTTGACGTTGCGGTAAATCTTGATATCGTTAAAAAAGCAGGTTCTTGGTTCAGTTTCAGAGAAGAAAAACTTGGTCAAGGTAGGGATAAAGCAAGAGATTTCTTGACTGAAAATCCTGATATTTTGAAAGAGGTTGAAACTCTTGTAAGAGAAAAATTGGCTGCTCCAAATCAACCCGCTGAAGAAGTTGCTGAGTAGTCAGTCATTCTGAGGACAACAATGTTTCAAAATGAGATGTTTCACTAGACGCTCAGGATGACATGATAAATATTAAAATTTGTAAAGCAGTTAAAATATAGATAAATCAATAATCTTAAAGAAAGAACATAGTTTTTGTACTATCATGGTAGCAACTAAAAACATGTTCTTTCTTTATATAATTGCAAAGTGTAGAAATAGGAGGTTAAAATACCAAATGGAAGTAAAAGCAATTAGTACCCCAAATTTTGAAGGTCACAAAAATAACAAAATACAAAACAAGAAACATTCAGTAGGAAATGATTACCCGCAAATGTCAGCACCAGCATCTCAAAATACATCAAATGCAATGCGTAATATGGTGTTAGGTCTTATGGCATTAGGTGCAGCAAGTCAAGGTTTGACAAGTTGTGATGCAGATGCAACAGCTTCAGCTAGTGCTTCAGCAAGTGCAACAGCAGTTGCAATCGGTGGACATTGTCATCATAAAGATACAGTTACAATAATCAAACCTGATACAATTCATGAAACAGATACAGTAATCCATACAATAATCAAACCGATTAATGTAAAAGATTATCCTTACAACATCGGTGATTCATTGATTGCTCAAGGTAGAAATATTGGTGTTCCGGTAGACGGCCCAATTCCGGATGGTAGCAACAATGCAGTATATATGGGTTCAAAGGCTCATAACAGATACGATAACAAATTCTACGAATCAATGGTTGATAGTATCGGAACAAATAAAAAGACTTTAGCAGTAGTTACAAAAGTTGTTGACATGTACGAAGATGGTAACCCTAAAACATCGTATATGAAAGCATTGATTACAGATGTTCCTGGTAAAGGTATCAAGATTGCTAGATACACTGCAAATACTGACAAAAAACCTGAAGAATGGCAATGGAACTATGCCGGTTACGAAGTAAGAACAAATGGCAGAGATGGTAAACGCAATATTCGTTCAATCTTTGATAACAACAATAATTTGATTTACAGAGGCGATTATGAAAAAGGTGAAAATCCTGGTACATTCTTGTATGGTTCATTAATCTATGATGATGCAACTGGTGAACCATTATACAATGATAAAGGTGAACCGGAATTTGCTCAATACGATTTTGACCAAGCAACAATCTACTCTGATTACGCCAAAACATATACTCATCAGGGTTGGGATTACGGCGAATAAAAACTTTTTCTACACAACAAAAAACACCCTCTTGAATAAAGGGGGTGTTTCCATATATAATGAAATTATGAAAACATTAGCACAATTTATACAACATAGGAGAGATGATATAGGATTTTCTCCAAAAGGCTTGGCAAAAGAATGTAACTTGCCATTGAGTTTGATAGAAGACATTGAGGCTGGAAAAGAGTTGTTTTTGCCTGTGACGGTCAGACAAAATCTTGCAAAGGTTTTGAAATGCGATCCGCAAGAAATAAAAGCGTTGGAAAAAGATTTTTCGTCATATACGGTTTCACAAGAAATTATTGATAGTTTGAAAGAATTGATTTTGAACGGTGCTGGCGGTTTGAAATGCCCGAAATGTGGCGCACCGTTAGTTACAAGAGTTGCGAGATTATATGATTTGGAAGACAATTTGATGTTGCATCCAAAAGCTCATTGTTCAAAATGCTCATTCCATATAACAGAGTAAGATTGAAAAAATAAGGGTAAATTCCTTAATACCTCCACGATACACACTGATTACGAGTGAATTGGTCGAAGGAGGTGATAAAATGAAGTTAGAGTTAATAAAAAAAGCTCTAGTTGCCCTAGAGCTTTTAATTAGATTAATTTTAATCTTCTTATAGGGAACGAAGAAAGACTTTAAGAGTTCCGACCTCTTAGGGTCTTTTCCCTATACTCTTATTATAACATATTTTTTGTACTTTTCAAGTGGGTAATTTTTTCATAAGATTTTTCGATATTTTGTCTTAATTCATCGTCTGTTTTTGCTTTTTTAGCGATTGTTTCGATTATGTTAATAGTTTGTGGAGTTGAATTTCTATATATAAACATATTCAAACCTGCTCTTATTCCCATTTCACAAGCTTCAACATTTCCAAATTTTGCAACCCCTTTCATAATCATGTCATCAGAGATTGTAACTCCTTCAAATCCCAATTTTTCACGAAGATAAGAAATTGTCTTTTTGCTTAATGAAGTCGGGATTACATCTTTTTCAAAACAAGTACAATGCAAATGTGCTACCATAACCATTTCAATGTTTTTTGCGCAAGCTTTAAAAGGTTTTATGTGAGTTTTTTCCATTTCTTGTAACGTCAAATTGATTTCTGGTAGAGTTAAGTGACTGTCGGTGTTTGCATCTCCATGTCCCGGAAAATGTTTGGCACAAGGAATAATTCCATTTTCTCTATATGTTTGTGAAACTATTTTTTCGGCTCTGATTACATCATCGGGAGTGTTTGAAAAAGCTCGTTCGCCAATAATTGGGTTGTTTGGATTAGTGTTTACATCAATACAAGGCGCAAAATTCAAATTTATTCCATAACTTTTCAATTCATTTGCGATATTTTCAGTTTGTTTTTTTAGAAAATCTTCACCTTTTTCAAATGCGAATTTTGCTGACAAATATTTTTTACCATTATGAATATTTTCTGTTCTTTCAACTTTGCCACCTTCTTGATCAATAGATAAAAATGGTGTGATTTTAGAAATTGATTTAATATCATTAATTAACGTCTTGAATTGATTAGGGGTTTGGATATCTTTTGTAAAAAATATCATTCCGCCTAAACCGTTTGGAAGAGCTTTTTTATAGCCATCTCCATCAGTTCCGAGAATAAACATTTGGTATAATTTTGTTTTTAAATCAGTCATTTATAATACCTTTTCAGTCAATGAGGTAAGCTCATACAACTTCCCATTATTAATAACTCTTTCTATTCCGGCAAGAATTTCATCTAAATCGTTTTCTTCAACATTTTTTAAACAATCAGGAAGTTTTACATCTGTTGTGTTTTGGGCTTTTATAAAGCCTTCATTTGCTTTCAAAAATTCTTTATAGGCATCAAGTATTTTAATCCATTTTTCATCAATAATAAAATTTTGTCCAATATAATATTTGGCATCTTTTTTTAATTTTTCAATATAATTTTTTATAAAACGGACTTCTTCAAGAGTTTCTGTTTCAGAATATTTACCACCATAGCAAAGGTTTCCGATAATAGTTTTTTCACCTAAACTCTTTATATATATCGCCCAAAGTATGCAACCCAAATAAAATCCGATATAGTTTTTCAACAAAGATTGGATTTTGGGATAAAACATTTTGAACTGTAGTTTTTTCTGATTAAAATTTTTAAAACTGTTCAAATTGTTATAAACATATTCAATATTAGGTTCAAATGCTGACATGTGTTGAATAAAACCAGGATCAAATTGAACTCCGTCTTTTGTATCTATTGTCATTGGTTTTTCCTCTTTTCTTTTATACAAATTGAGTGAAATGTTATATCATTTCAAATTTGATTTTCTTTTTGTGATTGTCTAAAACTTTTTGTTGAAATTTTGGGTCGTATTGCAACCTGTAACCGTTTGAAAAGGCTTTTACAACTGCATTTGCAAAAGTTTTTCTTGCACTCCAATATGAGGTGTGTGCAAACAAAACAGAGCGTTTTGACCAGACACTAGAATTATCGTAGACAAATCCTTTAGGATTTTCGATTTTTATATTAGCAAGTTTTTCCATTTCTGCAATAGTCAAGTTTTTTGAGCTTGGAAAACCTAGCGGATCTTCTCTGTAATTTACGGTAATAAAGAATAAACCGTTTTCAATAATATATTTTAGCATTAATCTGTTGTAATAAGTCAATTCATAGTCAGAATCCGCTAAATCAGAGTAGAACAAAACCAAAGGACTTGCAAAATTTACAACTCCGCTCAAAGTATCAGTTGGAGCGCAAGCTGTTTGAGTAGCTTCTTGTAATTTTAGATAATTTTGTTCTAGCGCATTATCCTCAACTTGTTTTAGAACAAGATGTCCACTATCTGAAACCATGCCGATTCGAGCCTTTGATAATGCTGAAATGCAAGTGTTTTCAATCGGATGAGTTTTTACAAAATTCTTAACATCATCACTTACATCAATAACATTGAACAAATCTTTTGGGTTAATGTATGGAAGTTTGTTGAACATATATTCATAAGTTATAAATGTTCCGGCAGAATAGCCATAAAGCACCACTTTGTTCCCTTTTTCAGCTTCTTGCTTTACTGTTTCGTTCAAATCATCCAAAATAGGTAGCATATTATGAGTTTTTTGAACCCAAATTGCATCATGTAAATATGCTGTCAACATTGAGCGAACTTTGTACGCAATTGTTGGACTGAATGCTTTTGTTATGTCTAGTTGTTCTTGTACAAATTCTAAATCTTTTTTACTCTTGTCGCCCCAAAAAAATATAACCGGATTGTCGTTAATTTTGTATTGTGGCTTGTCTGAAAAAACTTTTTTGATTTCTTTGTTTTTTTCAAACTTTTTTTTCATAACAGGATGAAGTTTCCCGACTCCGTTAATATACCAATTTCTCATTTTTGCATCATTGTTGTTTGAGCCGTTTATGTAAACAAAACTTACATTTGTTTGAGCAAAGCAAACATTTTGCAAAATTATTAATCCTAAAATAATACCCAAAATCTTTTTCATAACGATATTGTAGCATAAAAATACACGGCTAAGTTTTTGCTAACTTAACCGTGTATTAAATATTAAAAAATTTATTTTTTATTCAGCTTCAGTGATTTTATAAATTCCGGCAGCAGCAGCTCCGGCAAGAAAGTTTGCCAAAACAGTCCACAATGTAAGTTTAATTTGTGCTAATCCCATTAGAATTAACCCTAATGCAACGGCTGGATTGAATGCTCCATAGCATGTTCCGATTGTTGCAAGTAGAGCGACTAAAAGCACTGAACCGATTGCCAGACCGTAATACGAATTTCCGGCATTTTTTTTAGAAGTTGCAGTTTGCAATACTGTGTAACACAATAAAAAAGTAAATAGAAATTCACATATCATCATTGGTAAAATGCTATATTGAGTTTCGTTTGAATATGGTGGAATTGCAACTATATAAGTTACTAAAAATGCAGCTAATCCACCTCCTAAAAATTGAGCAAGCATATATGGAACTAAATCTTTCCATTTTAATGCTCCCCTGATAGCTGCGGCAAAAGACACTGCAGGGTTGTAATGACCGCCAGAAACATGTCCTCCCATATACACTAATACCATCAAAACAAAACCGATTGCCAAAGGCGGAAAAGCTCCTCTGCCGTTTGGGAAACAAGAACATCCGATAGTAAATATTAGAAAAAATGCTCCAATAAATTCAACTAAACATTTTTTGAGTAGTTCTCTCATATAAAGTCCTCCTTTTTCGGAAATTTTAGCATACAACTTGTTTTTATGCAATTCCCTAACAAGAGCAGAATCTTTTTATTTTTTAATTTCGTGCTAGTATAATTATATGTTTTATTTTGAAAAGATTAACGGAAAAAAGATTTTAAAAAGCTCTGTGTTAGATGGTTTGAACCATTTTTTTACAACAAGAGAAAGTGTTATAAAAACGAAAGAACCTGATTTTGAAAAGGTTGTGGAAGAAAATAAAAAAGATATTTGTGAGTTTTTAAGAATTTCAAAAGAAAATTTAATTCACCCATCTCAAACTCATACATCCCATATTGAGGTTGCAAAAATTGGAAAAAATTTGTATCCTGATACTGATGGATTGATTTTGACGAATAATGATCAGGCGATTTATTTGAATTTTGCTGATTGCACGCCTGTGATAATTTTTGATGCTATTAAAAATATCGGTGCGGTTTCACATGCTGGTTGGCGTGGAACTGCCGGAAATATTGCATCTAAAACAGTTGAAAAAATGAAAGAAGAATTTGGCTCAAATCCTCAAGATTTGAAATGTGCAATCGGACCTGCGATATCTTTTTGTTGTTACAATGTTGGGGAAGAAGTTTTAGAAAAAGTTAAAATGACTGTTAAAAATTTTGATAGACTGTCAGAGATTAGGGAAGGTAATATTTATATTGATTTGAAAGGGATAAACAAGCAACAGTTGATTGAAGTTGGTGTAAAACCTGAAAATATTGATGTGTGTCCTTATTGTACTGTTTGTAATAATGATTTATTCTTTTCATATAGAAATGAAAATGCAACTACCAATCGCCATAGCGCAGTGATTAAGTTGTAATTATATCTTTATAAAATTTCCCAATAATTCGTGTCCATATTCTGATAAGATTGCTTCAGGGTGAAATTGTACGCCATATATTGGAAGATTTTTATGTTCAATTGCCATAATGACATTGTTACTCGTTTTAGCAGTAATTTTCAGAGGTATGTCTTTAGTTATTGACTTTGATGAAATTTCTAGTGAGTGATACCTTGTTACTTTGAACTCTTGTGGCAAATTGGAAAATAATTTTGAGCTTTTATCAACCTTGATTTCAAAGACTTTTCCATGTGTCGGGTTACTTGATTTAACAATTTTTGCATTGAAAAATTGAGCTATACATTGATGCCCTAAGCAAATTCCCAAAATCTTTTTTGTTTTGTAAAACTCTTTTATAACATTCATAGAAATCCCCGCAGTGTCAGGATTACCTGCTCCAGGAGAAATTATAATACTTTTAAAATTTATTTTTTTTAATTCCTCAATCGAAATTTTGTCGTTTTCAAAAACTTTAGGTTTAACCCCTAATTCTTGCAGATATTGTACGATATTGTAGGTAAAAGAATCATAATTATCAATCAAAATCATAATTCCACCTCAACCATTCCTCTGACAGAGTTTACGCAATATATTTTTTCTGCCTGTAGCAGGTCTTTTTTATACAAAATTTGCTCAAAACATTTTCCTTCATTGAGAAGTTTTTGTCTGTAAATTCCATTCAATAATCCGCAATTTATAGGCGGAGTAAATAATTTATCTCCAATTTGCAATACTATATTACTTCTTGAGCCTTCCGTTAATTCTCCTTTTTCATTAAAAAATATTTCATCAAAAATTTCTCCGTTTTTTATTCTTTGAAAACTGTCGTAAAAATATGGGCGGTAAGTTGTTTTGTAATATAAAAATTCATTTTTACTATCTTGAACTATCGGAGAAATTGCAATTTTCTTAGATTGGTTTTTAGAAACCATATTCTTGTATTCAAAATTGAATTTACCATCTTTATTCAACAAAACTCTTAACATACAATTTGCTTTTTGAATAGGAATTGTTGGTTTTTTAAATTTGAAACAGAAATGTTTTGCGGTTTTTTGCATTCTTTCAAAATGTTCATTTTGGTACAAAATTTCCCCATTTTCAATTTTCATCGTTTCAATTATTTGAAATTCGTCGTTCAAAAACTTGGATTTAGTCAAAGTTTCTTCCCACTCATCTTGTATTTCAGAATCCCAAACGATTGCTCCGCCAACTCTATACTTGAAAACTTTTTGTTTATTTGTTTTTTGTAAAATTCTGATTGGAACACTAAAAACAGTTTCATTTGGAGAAATCATTCCGATAGCTCCGCAATAAATGTTGCGATCGCATTTTTCGACTTCTGAAATAATTCTCATTGTGCTGATTTTTGGTGCGCCGGTGATTGAACCACAAGGAAAAATTGCATTGAATATATCAAAAAGCGTTGTTCCTTTTTTCAAATCTGCTTCAATTTGTGATGTCATTTGGTGTAGGGTTTTGTGGGTTTCTATTTCAAAAAGTTTTGAAACTTTTACTGTGCCTGTTTGGGCAATTTTCCCTAAATCGTTTCGCAACAAATCTACAATCATAACATTTTCGGCCCGATTTTTTTCATCATTTCTCAGAAATTCAATGAATTTTTTGTCTTCTTCTATTGTGTGTCCTCTTTTGATAGTGCCTTTCATCGGTTTTGTCAAAATATGATTGTTTTTTAATGTAAAAAATAGTTCAGGAGAAAAAGACAAAACAGTATCATACTCGTTTTTTAGGTAAAAATTGTAAGGTGTTTTTTGTTTTTCTAGTAAAAAATCAAAAAGTTCTATTTCATCTCCCATATAGTCCACGTCAAAATCATAAGTATAATTGACTTCATAAGTATTTCCATTTGCTATTTCTGCTTTAATTTTGTTAATTGCATCAGCGTATTCACAAAAATTTACACATGAAGTTGGGTTTAATAGCAATTTTTTTGTTTTTTTAGTTTTATATATATTGTAGGAGTTAAATACTTCAAAATACAAAAGCGGGAAATCTGAACTTTGTTTAGAAAAAGCGTTGTAGCGCAAGTATCCGACAAGATAGAAGTTTTTTTTAAGTTCTTCAATCTCGGCAAAAGCAGCCTTTAGTTCATCAAAATTAAAAGCAACAATCTTTTTCAAAGGATTAATAAAAAGTTTTTCGCCAAAAACTATCATAATGTAACTATAGCAAAATTAGTGGTATGTGTAAATGAAAAAATTTTCTATTTTATTTTTAATAATGAGTATGTTTGTATTCTGTTCACCGGCAATTGCTCAAGCAACTTTGAAGTATTCAAGCCCATCAAGAAATAATGGTGGCTCAAGCAATGTTATTCGATATTACTCAAAACCTGCTAACAACAATAGAAACAACTCAATTAACAGAAATAATGAAAATAAAATTTCTATAAATGAAAACTATAGACGAGGTGGTTCGTCAACTAATATTTTGAATTATTATCCGTGTCCTGTGATGAATTATAGTTCCAGCACTGTAAGGCGAGATGATGATTATACAAATCGTCCGAAAAGAAACGTAAGAAGAAGTGGTTCTTCTAGGAATATTGTGAGCTACTATCCTCGTGCAGTAATGAATATAAGTTCAAGTACAGTCAGACGTGACGGTGGATCTAGCTCATCCAGAAAACGCAATACCAGACGTGGTGGCTCGTCAATGAACAATTATAGTTATTATAACGGTCCAATTTTTGCCCCAAATATGTAATCAAATTTAAGGTAGTAATTCTTTTTAAGGATGTGTGTATTATGAAAAAAATCTCAGTTTTAATAAGTATTATGTGTATGTTTGGGGTGTTAAGTCCTGCATCTGCTGATACAATGAATTATAAAATCAGATATGACGGAGATTCTATGGTAATTGTTCCATATTACTCAATGCCTGCAGCACCGGAAATTCAAAGAACTATTCCGACAATTGAAACTGCTCCGGTAAAAATTCCTTATTATTCAAATAAAAAGTTGCCAAAAGGCAAAAATAGAACAAGAACTGTTTAGCTTTTTGATATATTAATATCCCATGAACATATTTTGCATTCCGCCTTGCATTAGCATCATACTATTTGAACTGTCATAGTTTTTAGGGAATTGGTCGTAAGTCATAGGGCTTCTGCCATCATTATATGTAGATGAAGCTCCCATTTCTCTAACTGATTTTGGTCGCATTATGCTATTTGTTTCACTTTGTTCTTCCAAAATATCTGTTGCAGAAACTGATTTTTTCAATTGAGGGTATTTGGTTCTAATTCCATTGTTGTTAAATCCTGAAAATGAATTTTTCGGAGTTAAGTTGATTTCTTCCGCAAATACAGGTGTAACAAATGATAATAGCAATAAAACCAAAATAAATTTTTTCATAATTTCCCTCCGTGATTTTATTATAACAAAAAAATTAAAATTGATTATATCATTTTTCTTGAGCAACGTCGCAATTTTTGCTATAATAAAACAAAAAGGTTTTAAAATATGGATTTGAATGTAGAAATTAAAGATACAAAAATTATTGTTTCGTGGCAAAAAATTAATGCGGATTATTATAGAGTTTTTTGTAAAAAGGATGATATATTTTATGAATGCGCCAAGATTTATGATAACAATTCAATCAGATTTTCGCTTGTCCCATTCGGAGAAAATGAGTGTTTTGTTCAAGCAGTAAAAGATGGAATTGTGATTGATGAATCAAGAAAACACAAATTCAAATTTGATGATATTGATGTTATATATAAACGAGAAAAAGGTAATAATATAAAGTTTTTCTATAGTAGACATCCAAAAGCTCAAGGGTATAGAGTTTACAAAAACGAGCCTGAAATTGGTTTTAATGGATTTAAAAATTCTGATACAACTTTTATTATTGCAGAAAATTCTTATGACGATGAGTTCAAAATAAAACCTTTTAAAAAAGATAAAAATGGAAAAAGAGAATTTTTATGTTCTTCTCGTGTTATAGAAACAAATAGTAACAAATTTATCGGTGCAACTATTTATAAATCTTATAATTACAATTTGTTTTTGTCGTGGAATTTTGATGGCGATGCTGATGGATTTTTGGTTTATACACAAAATAGTAACAAACCTATTTTTGAAACAAATGACGGTTTGAGGCACTATTTGCAGCTTTTTGATTACAAAAGCAGTTTGAAGTTTATTGTAAAAGCGTTTGTAAATGCAGTTGATGGCAGAGTTATAATAGGCGAAACAGAGCCAATTACCTTGAGTTTAAGAAAATACGAAAAACCGGATGTTTCGTTGATAATTCCGGCTTATAATGCGGAGGATTATATTGCAAGAAGTATTGATAGTGCGCTTGCGTCTGATTTTTCTAACCTTGAATTAGTGATTGTGAATGATGGAAGTTCTGATAATACACAAAAAATTATTGAATGGTATGCAAAAAATTATCCGAATATTGTTGCACTCCAAAAAGAAAATGGTGGTGTTGCTGATACGAGAAATGTCGGAATTAAAGCGGCTAAAGGTAAATATATCGCATTTATGGATAATGACGATCTTATTCGTTCTGACATGATTAGTAGTTTGTACAAATCAATTGAAAAAAATAACTGTGACGTTGCAATTGCTCCGCTATACAGAATTACAGATAATGGCTACACCATTCATTGCAAACTCCCTTTTATGGAAGATATTCCACATGATATAGACAAATATTTAGATATTATGTACACTCCGGGATATTACAATTGTGCGATTTGGAATAAATTGTACAATGCAGAAATGGTAAAAAATCATCTGTTGGGAATTTTGAAATATGAAGATGTTTCGTGGACACCATGTATTTTATCTTATGCAAAAACATTTTGTTTCCTGAAAAAGCCGTTCTATGAATGGGATAGAAAAACACGACCTGAAACATTTGGAGATGTTTTGGCAAAACAATCTGAAGATGATTTGTTTGAACACCGAAAACAAGCAATGTTGTTTTTTATAAAAAATGGAAATCCTGCTAAAAAAGAAACATTAAAAACAATTGCAAAACGCAGACTTGCACGGTATGCAAAAAATTCTTCTAATCCTGCATATCAAGATTTAATTGAAAAAATTGATAAAGGTGATTACTAATTTTTAAAAAATTTCTTTTTTAATTTGATTAATCCCAATTTGATTTTTAAAATCCAATATGTGTCGTTTTGAGAAAACTCAATTTCATGATTATACAATTGCGGATAATTTTTTGATACAAATTCGCATAATTTTTGCAAATCTTGAAAATAAATTTTTCTATAATCATCTGCACATTTTCCCAACCATGAAACGCTTTTTATAAAATATTTATTCAATACTTTGTTGTTGAAACCGATTGGGTAATCAGTATTTTGCAAAAAATCTTTTATTGCATAAAAATTATAGATAACGGAATTATCTTTTTTCTTTTTAGAAGATGTTAAAGAACCCTTTCTTCTTTTTCTGTAACCATATAAATTCTTATCCAAAATGAAGATTTTATCAGCAAGTAGAATTGCTTTTATGTGAAAAATCTGATCTTCACCTGTTTTTGTAGTTTGAAAATAAATAGAATTTTTAACCAAAAATTCTCTATCATAGATTTTGCACATTGCAATTACAGGTAGTTTAAAAATATATTTTTCTTTTTGAGTTAAAATTTTGTTTTTTATTTCATTAGGAACATTTTCTATTCCATAAGAACAATTAACTTTTTTATCCTCTAAAATTCCTTCAGCTCCGAAAACAACTACATCTACTTTATTTTGAGATATTGTATCATAAGCCATTTTTAGCGCATCAGGGAGCAAAACATCATCACTGTCTACAAAAATAATATATTTTCCAATGGCTTGGTTAAGAGCATTGTTTTTGGCTGTTCCGGCACCTTGATTTTTTTGCTCAATTAGTTTTATCCTATTATCAAATTTTGAGAATATTTTAATTATTTCGTTTGTGCGGTCAGTTGCACCATCATCGACAATTAAGATTTCAAAGTCTTTGAAGGATTGCTTAATTATGGAAAAAAGACATTTTGCAATATAATTTTCGACATTGTAAGCAGGAATTATAATCGAAATTTTTGGAGTAGATATATTTTCTTCAAACTTTAGTGAAGAAAGTTCTTCTTCCAATTTTCCTATATATTTGTCACAATTATTCATAAATCTCTCTTACTGCCATAATTTCTACAAATAGCATTTTGGTTCTTGCCCTTGAACTCCTGCATAAAGTTCAACAAACTGTTTTGCAGGACTTGATTCGATTTTGGTTAATAGAACTTCTTCGATTTGGAAGAAACCAACTTCACCTGACATTTCAATATCAATTCTTATAGGTTTTTTTTCACCGTGATGAATTCCAATTCTTTCGATTGCATTAGCAGAATATTTATGGATATCACCAACTTTAGGTGTTTTATTTAGAGCCATTGGTATTCTAGCTCTGCCTTTTGTCATATCGCATCCGTCAGCGATTAAGATAATTCCGGCCTCAATTGAATGAATTTTTTTAGATGCCATGTGACCAACAATTGCCTCTATTGCAAGAGATTTGATAACAACACGCTTGTGCAAATTATCAGGAAACAGGTGCATCAAAGTTCGTTCAATTATGCTTTTGGCAAGAATTACAGACATATCCTCATGCCCTTGTCGACCAATCATCATTCCTAAGTCGTGCATAAGACCGGCAAGAATAATTGCACACATACTGTCTTCAAATGTGCCAATTTCTTCTTTTTCAAGAGAAGTTTGTATTCCGCAGTCCCGAAGAAGGTTTAACATTTTTATAGAGTTTGCACAAACCTGACGCATGTGTACAGGACCGTGATCGTTGTAGCCCAAACGCTTGATAGATACGTTGTTTGCGTAATCTTGCATTTCTTGCAATTCATCGTCTGCAAATAAATAATTAACTAGTTCGGTACAAATTTTGCTGTGTTCTAATCTTTTTAATATTTTTGATTCTAAAGATACTTCTTTAATTGATTTCATAATGTAATCCTGCTTTTTTTTGATTGTTTTAAAACTGGAGCGAACAGTCCAGTGAGCAACAGGCTCGCTTCAAAAACATTATAAGTGAAATTTTGTTATTTGTAAATTCCCTGCTAAATTAAAAATCAGGAAAATTCTATGATTGTTGTAAGTTTTTTAATTTTAAAATACTAGTTATAAGAGACTTTTAAGCTATATTCCCTGTTGTTTTAATATCAGGGAATTTTTAAAATTAAATAGGTTAAAATTTTGATATATAATAAAAATATGACTTACAAACGTTTAAAATCTTCAAATCTTGAAATATTAAATTCTATATATGTTAAAGTATTTAAAAAATTTCTATTTCATTCTTCTTATATATTTCTTTGCGGAAGTAGTGTAAAACAAAAAGATTCATTTCGAAGGTTGATAAATTTGAATCTTCCAAAACATTATAATGATATTAAAATAATATATCCTGAAAATATTTTTAAAAATTATCTGCGTAATAATAAAAACAAAGATATGCTTGAATTAGAAACAGTGTTAGCAAGTAATGCAGATGCAATATGTATAATACATGAGTCATCAGGAAGTTTTGCTGAATTAGGAGCATTTACTTATGATAATAAATCAAAATATTTCGACAGAATCATCGTTTTAACAGAGAAACAATTTAGTAGAAAACAAACTTTTTTGAATCAAGGACCTATAAAAAGAGTTAAAAACAAGTATAGAAAACATCAGTTGGTATATACAGAAGAAGATAAAAAAGATCTAAGTGATAATTTCCTAAATAATTTACATTCATTAATTTGTGATGTAAAAAAGAGTAATAGACCTTCAAAACAATATTGTATCAGAATTACGAACCTTGTAGGTTTAGCATATTTTATTTTAATATATTTATATATCAAAAATAATGAAGACATAAACAAATTAAAAATAGATTTAAATTCATTTTATAAAAACAATAAAGAAATTAGTAAGTATTATAACAATAAAAATGTAAATGATAAAATATACCATGCTGCAATTCATTTTCTAAGTGAACAAGAAAAATTGGTAAAATTGGAAAATAATAATATAGAAATTAATAAAAAAGGCATAAGAGAAATTGAACGCCTAATTAATGTCACTAAAGAAAAAGTTAAAAATATTCAAGATAACATTGAAAATATAAAACTTGCCTATTTAGAACAAAAATTATATAATTAATATAAGAGCTATATTCCTTAGCTTTTGTACATATAAAATAGCGGAGAATGATATGCTGACTCCAAGTTTCAAATGTTAACATCTAAGTAGAATCAAAGAAAATTTTCAATCTTAACAGATCTAAAAATTATCTTTGCTTCCACGAAGGAACAAAAAGAGTGTGTGTTCTTTTTCTCTTTCCAAAAACACAGAGTAGGCACGCTCTTGACGGTGCTTCGCACGTAAGGAGTATAGCTTTTTATTATTATGAAAAATATAAAAGATTTTGCAAAAGAATTATCATTAGATGTTAAAACAATTGAGAAATTAACAAGAGATAATTTTAATTACTATCATTTTACTATTCCAAAAAGAAATGGGGAGAAAAGATTAATTACAGCCCCAAAGGGTAAATTAAAAGTTATTCAAAAATGGATTCTTGTTAATTATTTAGAAAGGTATGCTATAGCAGAATGTGCTACGGCATTTATTAAGGGTGAACATGGTATAAGAGTAAATGCAGAAGCTCATCTTAACAATAAATATATTTTAGAATTTGATTTAAAAGATTTTTTCCCAAATATTAAATTTTGGGCTGTTAGGGATTTATTTTTAAGGATGAATTTGTCCAGAAAAATTTCTTTATTATTTGCTAAATTATGCACTTATAATAAAAGACTCCCACAAGGAGCAATAACATCACCCTATATTTCGAATTTAATATGTTATGACTTAGATCTTGAATTATTAGAACTTTGTAATAACTATGATATAACTTATACCAGATACGCTGATGATCTCACATTTTCTTCTAATAGTTTATATTTATTATTTAGTTTAATGAAAGAAATTAGTGATATAATACGTAGTCATGGCTTTAAAATTAATTATGAAAAAACAAAAATATTGTATCCTTCTGCAAAACAAACTATAACAGGAATTACCATAAATAATGGGACCATAAAAGCTGATAAAAAATTGAAAAGAATGATTAGAACAAAATTATATTACGGAGTTAAAAACAATAATATTACTGAATTAACCAAACTAATAGGTTATATTGCTTATGTAAATTCAATAGAGTCTGATTATAAATTAAGATTATATGACTATTTCTCATCATTATTGCAAAAGTTTAGCAAAGAAGATTCTTGGGGATTGCTAAAGATATTAAATAAATAATAAATTAAATACACTTACTTGTTCTTCTTCAATCAATTCTTTTTGACGGGTTTTTATTGCAAAATATACTTGTCCTAATGCAACATTTTTCTTTGAAGGATCTGCATTTTGTACTGCTATATAGCAAGCAAATCTTGATAATTTCAAACTATCAAGTTCACGAGCAGCTCCTGAGCCGATTTCTACCATGTCGAGCATATCCTCGATATGGTTTTCGATATCTTCATTTAGCGAAACTAAAGCTTCTTTTAGCCTAAAATTAGGATAGTTTATATAATCATACAAGTCACAAAGTGACTATTAAATCCCGATTATACTAAAAAATTTCATTTTGGACTAGGTAATCTCCCAACAGAGAATTTGGAATAATTTTTGCATTAACAAGCAGAGAATTTTAGTAAAATAAATTCTCTGCTTGTTTCTTGTTATTAAAAAGTCCGCTAACTGCGGGCTTTCAGTGTTTTTAAATGGTCTTAATGTTCTTTTGTGGACTAAAAAATGGTGCGAATAGTCCAGCGAGCAACAGGCTCTGTTCACTTTCCTTAATAATAACATTTTTACTGGGAATTTACAAGTTTTTTAGCAATTTATACATTATTTTCATTGTAATTTCTAGGCATATCAACTATTTATAGCATAATTCCCTACATCGATTAACAGGGAATTTGCAGGGAAAATAATATATTAACTTATGTATAAAAAATTTTGTTGAAAGATTGTCATTTATTAATTGATGAAGAAAAAGAATTTAGTTGTCAAAAGTAAAAGATTTTTTCAACTTAAATTTAACAATATTACTTGTAAAGATAGTCATAGTATTTATTGTTACTCCTATAAGTATAACGATTTTAATATAAAAATGCTCAAAAACTAATATGCTAAACATAGATTTAACGCTGTTCGTAATTTTTCTAATTCCAAATTGTTTAAAACTGGAAGCATTTGTTGTGTAATTTCATTGATAATTTGATTTTTCATATTTTTCTCCTTTTTCTTTTTATAAAAGGTAAAATCTTTTAATTATAACATTTCTAATAGTCGTATTAAGACACAATAAATTTATTATTTACAAAAGGGGCTAATATCTGTATTTATGATAGAATTAGAGTGTTAAATAGGTGTTTTATCTAACGAGGGTTAATATGGCAGAGAAGAATAGTGCAAATATCGGTTTTGAAGAGCAATTATGGAAAGCAGCTTGTGTATTATGGGGGCATATTCCTGCTGCAGAATATCGAAAAGTTATTGTAGGTTTAATCTTTCTAAGATATATATCAAGCGTTTTTGATAAAAAGTATCAACAACTTGTAGCAGAAGGCGACGGCTTTGAAAACGATAAAGATGAATATACTGCCGAAAACATCTTCTTTGTGCCGGAAGAAGCTCGTTGGTCAAAAATTTCAGAAAACGCACATACTCCTGAAATCGGAAAAATTATTGATGAAGCCATGATTGCGATTGAAAGAGAGAATAAGTCTTTAAAGGGTGTTTTGCCTAAAAACTATGGTTCACCAGATTTGGATAAAAGAGTTTTGGGTGAAGTTGTTGACTTATTTACAAATAATATCAAGATGGATGATACGGAAGAAAGTAAGGACTTGTTGGGTAGAACTTATGAATACTGTATTGCTCAATTTGCAGCCTATGAAGGTACAAAAGGCGGAGAATTTTACACACCACAAAGTATTGTAAAAACTCTTGTTGAAATTCTTAAACCGTTTGAAAATTGTAGGGTCTATGACCCTTGTTGCGGTTCTGGTGGTATGTTTGTTCAATCTGTAAAATTCTTACAAGCACACAGCGGAAATCGTGATAGAATTTCGGTTTATGGTCAAGAATCAAACGCTGACACTTGGAAAATGGCAAAAATGAATATGGCAATTCGTGGTATTGATGCAGATTTTGGACCTTCTCATGCTGATACGTTTTTCAATGATTTGCACCCGACTTTAAAAGCAGATTTTATTATGGCAAATCCTCCATTTAACCTTTCAAATTGGGGACAAGATAAACTTCAAGATGATGTGCGTTGGAAATATGGAGTTCCGCCAGCTGGGAATGCCAACTTTGCGTGGATACAACACATGATTCATCATCTTGCACCGAATGGTAAGATTGGCTTGGTGCTTGCTAATGGTGCATTGTCCAGTCAAACAAGCGGTGAAGGTGAAATCAGAAAAAGAATTATTGAAGATGATTTGATTGAAGGCATTGTTGCACTGCCTACTCAATTATTTTATAGCGTAACAATTCCTGTAACTCTGTGGTTTATTTCAAAAAATAAAAAACAAAAAGGTAAAACCTTGTTTATTGATGCTCGTAAAATGGGCTATATGGTAGATAGAAAACACCGAGATTTTACAGATGAAGATATTAAAAAACTTTCTGATACTTTTACTAAATTCCAAGAAGGAACACTGGAAGATGTGAAAGGATTTTGTTCTGTAACATCAACTGAAGATATTGCAAAACAAGATTATATCCTAACCCCAGGTCGTTATGTCGGAATTGAAGAACAAGAAGATGACGGCGAACCTTTTGAGGATAAAATGAAAAGATTAACATCTGAACTTTCCGAAATGTTCACTAAATCAAATGAACTGCAAAATGAAATCAAGAAAAATCTTTCAGCGATTGGATTTGAAATCAAGTAGGAAAATATAGTTTATGAATAAAAATGAAATAATAATATATAAAGATAATAATGACAATATAGAATGTAAAGTTAGTTTTTCTAATGATACACTTTGGTTATCTTTAGATCAAATTTCTAAAGTATTCAAGAAAAACAAATCAACTATTTCAAGACATATAAGAAATATTTTTGAATCTGAAGAATTAGATAAAAATTCAGTTGTTGCAAATTTTGCAACAACTGCAAACGATGGTAAAACCTATAATGTAGATTATTACAATTTAGATATGATAATTTCTGTTGGGTATAGAGTTAATTCTAAAGTTGCAACTCAATTTAGAAAATGGGCTACAAATATTTTAAAAAAATATTTAACAGATGGTTACGCAGTCAATGAAGAAAAACTCAAACTTGAACAAGAAAAAGTTAAAACTCTACAAAACACAATCAGCTTGCTTTCAAGAAGCCTGACTAATCAAGTTGAGAATATGGAAGATGCAAGACAAGTTGCACAACTTCTTGATAACTTTGCACATGGGCTTAATTTACTAGATAATTTTGACCACAAAACTTTGGATTCCAAAGGTCAGACAGAAAGAGAAGCTGTAAGAGTAACAGAAGAAGAATTTTTGCAAGTTATTGATAAAATGAAATCAGAATTTGCAAGTGATGTGTTTGCAAATCCAAAAGATGGTAGTTTTGCAAGTTCTGTTAATCAGATTTATCAAACATTTGATGGGCAAGAATTATATCCTACATTGGAAGAAAAAGCAGCAATGCTTTTATATTTGATAACTAAAAACCATTCATTCTCAGACGGTAATAAACGTATTGCGGCAAGTTGTTTCTTGTATTTTATGGATAAAAACGGAATGTTATATAAAAACGGAACTCCGATTATAGATAACGCAACCTTGTTTTCTATGACATTACTAATCGCCGAAAGTAACCCAGCAGAAATGGAAACAATAAAAGATGTAGTGGTTAGCGTGTTGAATGGAGGTAGATAGATGAATAAAGATCTTCTTACTTTTGCAGAAGCAATAGACAAAGCTAATATCTTTAATAAACAAAATTCTGAATATAAAGGATTAAATGTATTGCTAGCAAATGGATTTAGTATAGACTGTTGTAAGAATATTTTTACTTACGAATCTTTATTTGAAAATGCAAATTTCTCTAAAACATTACAAAAAGTATTTTTTCAAACAGGGACAAATGATTTTGAAAAAATAATCAAAATGTTGCAAGAAACAAGTAAAATATGTGAAATTTATAATCTAGATGAAACAATAGTCAATCAATTATTAGATGATGCAGAAAAAATTAAAAATGAACTAATAAAAGTTATTTCTAAAAAACACCCTGAGCATCAACACAAGATAAAAGATGGACAATTTTGTAGTGCTTATAAATTTTTATCAAATTTTAAAAATATATATACACTAAATTACGATATGTTGTTGTATTGGACTTTAATGTTCAAAGAAAGAAGTAAATATATACTAAGGTCACTTAAAATTAAAGATAATGATTATATGGATGGTTTTGGCAGATTATCCAACAATGAAGATTTAACATGGTACAAGACAAGCAAACAAAATATATTTTATTTACATGGTGCATTGCATTTATTTGAGGATAATTATAATATTATAAAAGCTGAAACAACATCGGACGACAATCTTTTAGATGTAATAAAAAAGAGATTAGATAATGATCAATATCCGTTAATAGTTGCAGAAGGTACTTCTAAAGAAAAGCTTAATAAAATATCTCATAATAAATATCTTCAAAATGCTATAGATCAATTAAGATATATTAAAGGAAATTTATTTATACACGGACATTCTTTAGATGAAAATGATAAACATATTATTGATATAATAAATAATGATTGGAATTTAAAACAAATTTTTATAAGTGTATTTGATCCCCAAAAAAATCTCGAAGAAATGCAGCAAAAATCACTAACATTATTTGTTGACGGGCAAAAACATCCTAAAAAAATATTTTTATATGATGCACAAAGTGCAAATGTATGGTCTTCAATAAAAGAGGAAGATGTTGAAATATTAGAATTTGAAAATGCTAAAAAGAGGGGAAATGTATATGAAAACTTCTAATTTAGAAAATATATCAGATTATGTAACAGAAAAAATTGAATTAAAAAATTTGAATAATAAAACTTATATTTCTACTGAAAATATACTTCCAAACAAAGCAGGTGTTATCAATGCAACAACATTACCTAATATAAAATGCACTTCTGCTTTTCAAAAAGGTGATGTCTTAGTTTCAAATATTAGACCATATTTTAAAAAAATTTGGCAAGCCACATTTGCTGGAGGATGTTCAAATGATGTTTTAGTATTTAGAGCAAAAAATGGAATAAATAATGAATTCTTATATTATATATTATCAGATGATAAATTTTTTGAATATTCTATGTCAACAGCAAAAGGGACCAAAATGCCTAGAGGCGACAAAAACTCCTTGATGAAGTATGAAATACCTGATTTTGATTTTGAAACTCAACAAAAAATAGCTAAGGTTTTGAGTGCAATTGATGATAAAATTGAATTAAATAATTCGATAAATAATAATTTAGAACAACAAGCCCAAGCATTATTTTATGAAATTTATAACAATGGGAAATGTGGAACCATTGGTAATATATTAGAAATTATAGAAACGGGTTCTCGTCCAAAAGGAGGGGCTTTAACCCATGGAGTACCAAGTATTGGCGCAGAAAATATTAATGGATTTGGGGTATATGATTATTCTAAAGACAAATTTATAAGTGCTGAATTTTACAATAAGTTAAATCGTGGAATTGTTAAATCAAAAGATGTTTTGCTTTATAAAGATGGAGCATATACAGGAAAAGTTTCAATGACTTTAGATGATTTTCCACACAAACAATGTGCAGTTAATGAACATGTCTTTTTGTTGAGAACAAATAAATTAGCAACTCAATTTTTCTTGTATTTTTGCTTATTAGATAATTCTAACAGACAGAAAATTCATACTTTAGCTTGTGGCAAAGCTGCACAACCTGGATTAAATCAAAATGAATTAAAAAGCGTGCCAATAAAAATACCAAATATAGAATATATTATTAATTTTGATATTACTGTAACTCCAATAATGAAGCAAATTGCAAATAATGCCAAAGAAAAACAAAAATTAGCACAACTTCGTGATACACTTTTACCAAAGTTAATGAATGGTGAAATTGATGTTTCTAAGGTCGAAATTGACGACATTTTAGAAAATCAATCCTCTGATAAATTATTGTTTAGCGAGGATAAATAATGGCTAGACTTTCTTATGCAGAAAAAGAAATAATAGAAAAAGCTTTAGAAATGGAATCTGGATATGTTTCAGATTTTACTAATCGCCAGTTTAAAGAATTTATAGAAGATATTACCAGTATTGATATATATTCTGAAAAATATTCTTCAAATGGAGATTCAAAAGCAAAGCGATTAAGATGTTTTTGGACGATAGAAGCAGATGATATAGTTGGTTATGTTTTAAAACAATTATTAGAAAGAGAAAAACTAAGAAGTAGTGGCAAGAAATTAGTTGCTTGTGCAAAGGGATTACAAATTGCAAACAGTTTACTTAAAAGCGTGATAACAAGAACTGAAAACCAGCAGACAGATGAAGCAAGATTTTTATCTAACGATTATGGAATATTGAATATTTCTGAAATTGATATAAATGAGAATCTTAAAAATATTATAAATGCAAGATTAAGTGAAATTAAATTATGTGTAAATAATAAAATACATTTGTCGGCAATAATCCTAATAGGAAGTACATTAGAAGGGCTATTACTTAATATTGCTAAAAACGATATTAAAAATTTCAATAAAACAAATTCGAGTCCAAAAAATAAAGAAGGTAAAACTTTGCCTTTAGAAAAATGGACTTTAGCAAATTTAATAGATACATCCTATGAATTGAAATATATTGATAAAGATGTCAAAGATTTTAGTCATATTTTACGAAATTTTAGAAATTACATTCATCCAAATCACCAACTAAAATGTAATTTTTCACCAGACGAATATACCGTGAAAATATGTTGGCAAGTTTTGCGTGCAGTTGTTGCTGATATAATAAGGAAAAATAACAAAAAGGAGATTAAATGCAAGGACTAACAGAAGCAGCTTATGAAAATTCAGTAATAGAATTATTCCAACATTTGGGTTATACGCATGTGTATGGTCCAGATGTTGAAAATCGTGATTTTAATTCTCCTTTGTATTTAGATATTTTAGAAGATTCTATTTATCGAATTAATCCTAATGTTCCAAAATCTGCTATTCAAGAGGCGTTATTCAAAATCAAAAATTTTGACAATGGTGAATTGTTACAACAAAACAAAATTTTTATGGATTATCTGCAAAATGGGATAACTGTAAAATATTTAGAAAATGGCGAACAACGTTCAACTATTGTTTATTTAATCGATTACAAAAATGTTGATAACAATTCTTTCATAGTTGCTAATCAATGGACTTATGTTGAAAATTCTGAAAAAAGACCTGATGTACTGTTATTTATCAACGGTTTACCGCTCGTTCTTTTTGAGCTTAAATCTCCATCAAGAGAAGAAACTGATTCATCTCAGGCATATAGACAAATAAGAAACTATATGAAAGAAATTCCATCAATGTTTATATACAACGCAATTTGCGTTATGTCTGATTTATTGATTTCAAAAGCCGGAACAATTACATCTGATGAAACTCGTTATATGGAATGGAAAACCAAAGACGGTGTTTATGAAAACAAATTACATGCACAGTTTGATACTTTTATTGAAGGAATTTTTCAAAAAGAAAGATTTTTAGACATCTTAAAAAACTTTATTTGTTTCAACAACGATGGACCAAATACCTTCAAAATCCTTGCAGGTTATCATCAATATTTTGCAGTTAAAAAAGCTATTGAATCAACAAAACACGCAACACAAACTGACGGTAAAGGTGGTGTGTTTTGGCACACGCAAGGTAGTGGCAAATCTTTGTCAATGGTATTTTATGCACACCTTTTGCAAGAGGCTTTGAATAGTTCGACAGTTGTGGTTATTACTGATAGAAACGATTTAGATAATCAGTTATATTCCCAGTTTTCAAAATGTCAGGAATTTTTGCGACAAACTCCGATTCAAGCACAATCAAGAGAGCATCTAAAAGATCTTCTTGACGGCAGAGGGGCAAACGGTATAATTTTTACTACAATGCAAAAGTTTGAAGAATCAGACGAACCATTATCTACAAGACGAAATATTGTAGTTATGGCAGACGAGGCTCACAGGGGACAATATGGATTAACGGAAAAAGTTGATGCTAAAACTGGGAAAATTAAAACTGGAACTGCTCGGGTTATAAGAGATAGTTTGCCAAATGCAACATATATTGGTTTTACAGGAACTCCGATTTCATCTAAAGACAAAAACACAAGAGAAGTTTTTGGTGATTATATTGATATTTATGATATGACACAAGCTGTTGAAGATGGTGCAACTCGTCCTGTTTATTACGAAAGCAGAGTTGTAAAACTTCAACTTGACCCTGCGACATTAGCTCTTATTGATAAAGAATATGATTTGATGGCACTAAATGCAGATGAAGAAGTCGTAGAACAAAGCAAACGAGAATTAAGCCAAATGGAAACTGTTTTGGGCGATGATAGCACAATTAATTCTTTGGTTGACGATATTCTGAACCATTACGAAAACAACAGAGAAAATCTTTTGACTGGTAAAGCAATGATTGTTGCATATTCTCGACCTATTGCCATGAAAATTTATAATAGAATTTTACAACTAAGACCAAATTGGGGTGAAAAGAACAAAGAAAAAATTGCAGTTGTAATGACCTCTGGAAACAATGACCCAGAAGAATGGCGTGATATTATTGGAAACAAAGCATATAAGACAGAGCTTGCAAAAAGATTTAAAGATAACAATGATACTTTAAAAATTGCTATTGTTGTTGATATGTGGCTAACAGGTTTTGATGTCCCATCATTAGCCACAATGTATGTTTATAAGCCTATGAGCGGACATAATTTGATGCAGGCGATTGCGAGAGTAAACCGAGTATTTAAGGATAAGGAAGGTGGTTTGGTTGTTGATTATGTCGGCATTGCAACAGCACTAAAACGAGCAATGAATGATTACACTGCAAGAGATAGAAAAGCGTACGGTAATCCTGATATTTCCCAAATTGCATATCCAAAATTCCTTGAAAAATTAGAAGTTTGTCAAGACTTATTCCATGGCTATGATTTTTCTAAATTTACAACAGGCAGTGATTTAGATAGAGCGAAAACTATTAGTGGTGCAGTAAACTTTATTATTGCTCCAAGTATGCAGGATAGAAAAGAATCTTTCCAAAAAGAAGCGTTATTGTTACATCAAGCTTTGTCTTTATGTTCTTCAATAGTCGATGAAAAAGACAGAATTTTGGCTGCATTTTTTGAATCAGTAAGAGTGTTATTAAATCGATTATTGAATACAGGTATTGATAAAAAAATATCACTTCCTGAAATGAACGCAAGAATAAATGAACTATTAAAACAAAGTATAAAAAGCGATGGTGTAATAAATTTATTTTCTGATATAAAAGAAGAGTTTTCCTTATTCGACCCTAAATTTTTAGATGAAATTTCAAAAATGAAAGAAAAAAATCTTGCAGTAGAAATATTAAAGAAATTACTTGCAGAACAAGTTTCATGTTATAAACGAACAAATTTTGTAAAATCAGAAAAATTTAGCGAACTTATTCAAGCTGCAATGAACAAATATATAAATGGTTTAATTACAAATGCTGAAGTTATTGAAGAACTCTTAAAAATTGCAAAACAAATTAAAGAAGGCTCGCAGCCTATTGGAGATTTGAATGACGAAGAAATAGCATTTTATGATGCATTAACAAAGCCTCAAGCCGTAAAAGATTTTTATAAAAACGAAGAATTGATAAATATGACAAGAGAATTGACAGATTCTTTAAGAAGAAACAAAACTATTGATTGGCAAAAGAAAGAGTCTGCAAGGGCAAATATGCGACGAATTATTAAAAGACTTCTAAAGAAGTATAATTATCCCCCAGAAGAAGCACAAGATGCATTACAAACTGTAATGACTCAATGTGAACTTTGGACAGATAATTTAATGATTGTATAAAAGCATAAAAATTAAACTAAGTAATTATTACAAAGTTTAAATATATCATTATAATCGTTTTCTAAAACTCGGTTATAAATTGGATGTTGCGTAAATTATAAATTATTCAATACATCAGTTAGGTATGAGGCAATTATTTCAGAGGGAATTTTTAAGGAAATTCAAAAACTTTTGTATGAAAACAAAGTCGATAAAACTTGTGGAACTAAATGTTCTTCAAACTCACTGCTTGCCGTCTTGATTTTTGATGATAAAAATAATTTGATGACACCAAGCCATAGTAATAGCCATAAACGGCGATACAGATATTATGTCAGCACAGCTTTAAAGAATTACAATGACAGCAAAGTTGGTACAATTTCAAAAATCCCCGCAGGCGAAATTGAAAAATTTGTAGTCGAAACAACAAAAGAATTTTTGCAAGATAAAGGACAAATTCAAAAACTTGTAAAAGATTTTAAAGTTAGTAAGCAAAACAAACTTATTTATACGGCACAAAATATTGAAGATTACTCGGATCCAAAACTAATCAGGGCTATTATTTGTAAAATTGTTATATCAAAAAATTTAATCGAAATTACATTAAATGAAAATTCCTTAATAAATGTATTGAATACATTGTCTAACAATCAAAAATTTGTAATACCTGACAAAAGAGAGAAGTTTAACCCGATTACGATTACTAAAAAAATAAAAATCACGCAGTCATCCAGAAATGATAATATTTTGATTTTGAACGCAAAAGAATACGATATTCCCGAGCCGAACCCGTATCTTGTAAATGCAATTGTTAAAAGTTACTACTACCATAAACAAATCCAAGCAGGTAGGACAATAGAAGATTTACAATCCGAAGAAGGGTTTAAAGGCTCAAAATACATCCGAAACATCCTAAATCTAAAATATATTTCCCCAACTTTAACAAAACAAATTTTGACAGGAACTCAGCCCAAAGATTTGAGTTTGCAGAAACTGATCAAAATATCTGGATATTAAGATTTGTAATTCTTACAATAGCCAAAAGTATACAATTTATAGACAATATTACTATTACATATTATAATTAAGAAAATCAAAGGAGTAATTTATGGCTATTGGACTCATGGCTTATTCATTTAGAATTAAAGAAAGAAATACTAATAAATATGTAAATTTGGACGATGTAGATAATACTGATATGATGGGTTTCGTCAGGGATTTTTTTGGAACATGGACTCGTAGATTTTTTACAAATGCTAATAGTATAAAAGCTTTTACTGTATTGTCAATTAATACTGATATAAATAACAGACGAATATCAGGACAATTTTTATCTGGGGAAGGTGGAATACCAGCTGAGATAAGAAATGTTAATGATATAAATCAGATTCGTTATAATAAAGAAGCTGAAGATTCTGAATGTATACCACTATATTACCTATTTCATATTCCAACTTCTACTTTAGGAATAATTATTTTAGAACGTTTTCGCCGTATTTCAGTAAAGCAAGTTTTAACGGATTTAATGAGACGACAATTTTTTGATAGTTTTCCAAATTACACACTTGAAATAGATCCATTACCTCAAAGAAAACTGATGGATATGTATTTAAGAGATGGTATGGTCAAAAAAATTACTCTTTCAAGTTTTAACTCCCCTAATAATACTTTAGAGGAAAGATTTGCAAATGATAATAGAGATGTTGAAAATTTAGCTACTTACGAATTTACAATTCGAAGTCGCAGAAATAGAGATTTAAATATATTTCAAAGAGTACTTTCTAATATAGCAAATGGAAATGCCAATATAGATGCTGTTAATAATTTAGTAGGATTACATGAGTTTGTTGCCACTGAAATTAATGCTACTTTTGATATAAATGGAAAACAAAAGACAATAAGATTAGATCAACCAGATGAAATAAACGCAATATTTGATATTTCAAATGAATTAGAAGATGTTAATGTACATCCTGCATATAATGTAATTAATCCTTTAGCTATTGAGTATTTAAATTCTTTAATAAATAATGAGTAATGTGATAATGTCAGTATTAAAAGAATATTATTATACAAAAAAATATCCGTTAATTTTATTAATCTTATTAATTTTATTAGCAATATTATTTACTTTTTTTATTCCAATAATTCCTGAGAAATTTGTTAATGCATTAATTGCTTCTTTTTCGATTTTTACAGCTTTATCTTTTAATTTATTATTACTACTTATTGACATGATTAAAGGAATTGATACTAATATTAGTATTAAGTCAAGAGAAGATCTTCAAAAATTAAAACTAGAAGTTATGAATAAATGTTTAAAAATTATTTCGGCATCTATTCTATTTTCTATTACTGATATAATTTTACTACTTTTAATATCTTGTGATTTTAGAAAATTCAATGATTTGATCAATAATATCAATATAATTAGTTTTTTTGTAAATAATTTATTAATATTTTTGACATATCTTTTTATACTGTTGTTTTTTGATTCTTTGTATTCAATACTCAAAATTATGCATATTTTAATAACAAAAGAAGTTGATAATAAAAAATATGAGTTTAATAAAAAATAATTAATTTTGGACTAGGGCTCTTGTGAAGAGAGAATTTTTATGAAAATAAGTATATAAAAACAGAAAATTTTAGTAAAATAAATTCTCTGCTTGTTTTCTGTTATTAAGAAGTCCGCCAACTGCGGGCTTTCAGTGTTTTTAAATGGTCTTAATGCTCTTTTGTGGACTAAAAAATGGAGCGAACAGTCCAGTGAGCAAGAGGCTCTCGACTATCTTACCCTGTTAACCTGATAATTTTATTTTTACCTGTTATTTTGATATACGATTAGTGCATTATATGATTATATCTGACTTTTTGGAATTTTAGGATTTTAAAATAACAGGATGTTAACAGGCAGGTAACAGGTGAAAAATGCAACAAATAAACAATATTAATCGTTTAACAAATTTCTTACTAATATGTCGTCTATATAATCATTAATAAGCGTTGAAATATGTCTAACATTATGTATTGCGTTAATATTTTTTTGTAATAACAATTTTATTTTATCTGTATTGATAAGTGCTTTTTCGTTGTCATCTAATTTGCAATATTTTTTGTCTAACAATACGTCAATTATTTGCACTTTTGCATTTTGCGTCAAGTTTACATATTCTATAAATTTTCCAATTCTATAATATATGGGATCGCCCAAGTGTTGTTTGATATCATTAATGCTTTTATAGTTGGATGTACAAATTATTATTGCATTATCAATTTGGACTTTATAATTCTTGTCTTCAAAAATACCTTCATCAAATAGTTGATAAAAAGCGCTATAGAATATTGGTGCAGCTTTATCAAATTCATCAAGAAGTATGATATTAGATTTACGCTCCAGGAGTTCTTTTGCAAAAGAATTTTGAAAATGATTACCACCAAACATATAATCTGCAAACTCTTCGCTATGGTACATTGAAAACTGTCTTCTGAAAAGTTTTTGACCTACCAAACTACTTATAAATTTTGCGGTTTCGGTTTTTCCAACACCAGATGGTCCATAAAACATAAGAACAACTGGACGATTATTGTTGGTTTTCTTAACCAATGGATAAAATGCTTTGAGTAATTTTTGTTTTACTGTTTCTTGTCCTATAATTTTGCTAGAGAAATCGCTATTAATTTTTTTTAGAACATCAATATCTATCGTTTTATATTCAAAATATGTTTTTTCAATGATTTTAGGAAATGTTTGTTCTAAACGTGTTTGTATTTGTAATGGTGGGTTTTGAAGATACAAATTATCGATTTCATACATTTCAAAAAGACTGGTAAAACCTTGTATCGCGCCTTCTGTTATTCCTGCGTAAGATTCAGAATATGCAACAATATTTTCTATATATTCTTTTTCATTTTCAATTTCTTGTTGATACCCTTGCATTTGAAGCGGAATTTTTCTGCGTTTGGCATCGTCTTTGCTTATAAATTCCGACAGGAGCTGTTTTTCATCAGGAATAATTTTTTGAAACTCTTCTTTTGGTCCATAGTATATGTAAATTTTTTGCATTAAACAACTCCAGCAAGCACTACATCATATACTGTCAATAATTCTTTATCTTCAACCTCGTCAACATTATCAGTTAAAGAAGTTATTGTACTGTCTTCATAATCTGCTTTAAATTCTTCCTCAATGTTTAAACTTGCCTCAGTAGATTCACCAACTTTTATTGCATAATATTTTAAATTCATTTTTACAATGTCAGAAATACCATAATTATTTCTAAAGGCATCAATATTAAAACGTAAAATACATTTTTCTTTATCACCATCTATTTTTTCAGCTACCATTTCATAATATTTTTTGCCATCTTTTAATGCATCAGCAAGTTTAGTAACATCAATCGGTAAATCTTCAGGAAACTGGTCTTCTTTAATAATTTTAAGATATGGCATAAACATACCTAAGAACGCAAAAGATGTTTTACAAGAATACAATTTGTAATTTTCAAATTTATAAATTTGTTCTGTATCCTTATCCGCTTTTTCTATAAAGTCTGTTAGCAAAACATTTGTTACAATGTTTTTAGTAAGAGCTTTTTTAACACCTTCCAAATCAATATCAGTAGTATTGCTTGCTTCTATTTTGGTAAATGGCCACCATGACAAACTTCCGCCCAAACTAACCTGAGTTTTATTATTGCCAGAAATATTGGCAGAATCGGTATTTTCTTTTGTTGTAATTTTTACTCCACCATTTTTTATAATTATATAATCAGTTGCCGATGGTTCATCAAAATAGACTATCTTTATCATACTTATATCTATACCTCTATTGTAAAATAATACAATAGGAATTATAATTTTGAATTTTTATTAACAATATTTTAATTATTTGTATCAAAATTATTCACAACATTTGTTAAATAATTTTTATAATATTTTCTTAGCTCTGCCGGTTTTTTGATGGTGACGAAGGTTCCCCATTTGAAAAGTTCATGGCAGATGGCAAGTTTACCACCGGAGGTAAATTTTACTTGAATATTTCCATTATCAAGTTGTTTCATCTTTTGTGTCGGATGAAAATGATAATTCAAAACATCTTCTGTAACAGATTTGTCAAATTCTAATGTGATGTTCATTGGTTTTTCCTGATAGATTGAAAAAGAATTATTACAATATTCTGATAATAAAAATTTTTCATCTTTTTCAAAATAATCATCTGTTACAATAAGGTTTTGAAGTTTATCCACTTTATAAAGTCTTAAATCATCTACATATTCATTAAATCCAACAAGATAATATTTATCTGAAATAATTATACCATACGGGTTTAATGCGATATGGCGCAAGCCCTTATCTGTATTGTAATCAAATTCAACCTTTTTAAATGAAAGCATAGCCTGCCGGAGTTTATCTAAAACCTTTTTATCTGCTTTAATTCTTGAATATTGACGTACTGCAAAACCTTCGAATTCAAGTATTGCTTCAATATCTGTTTCCAGTGCCATTGCATTTTTTTGCGGAGTTAAAGCTTTTATTTTGGCAATTAATTCATCAAGTTCTTTTTGCCTATTTTCATCGTTTGATAGCCCTTTTAAGTATTCAAGGTTCGCAAAATCATCAGGGGTAAATGAAATTAACATGTTGGCAGTTCCTTTAACAAATCGCCAGCGTTTTTTCTTATCAGAAGTTGAAACTTCTTCAACTTTTTCAGGAAACATTTCAAATAGCAGCGACTTCATTCGTTCTGCTGATCTGCGGGAGCATTCAAAATGTTCTTGAATATCATCAATACACAACCCGCAATAACTATTCTGAAACATCATTGCAAGTTTTATTATTTCTGCTGCTTTATTTAATCTGGACATAATTTAATTTTATAACAAAAATACGTCATTTTGTGACATAATTGTCAATATCGATTTTTAAAATTTCACCCTTCTTGTTTACATACATCCATTTATTATGAGTTATTGCAAGAGTATATTCCCTATCGTTAAAAGGCATTAAGATGTCAAATTTAAAATCAATTAAAACTTCATTTTGAAGGTTAATTAATCCCCACTTCAATTTGCCATTGACCCGACTTCTGGCAGGAAGAGTATTATGTTTATCTAAGCATTTATCACGCTTAAACCAATATTTAAAAGGAACTATAATATTTTCATTAACATCAATAATTCCTTCTTTTGAATCTTTATTTGCAACAAGCAGATTTTTATTTATAAAGAATAAATCATCATATTTAAAATCAATTTTGATATTGCCGAATTTATCAATTAGACCGCTTTTATCATTTTTCATAGCGCAAAAATATTCACCGTTTCCCTCGGAGTTTATAAATTGAAAGTCTTCGTCGCAAACTTTCTTATTTGAAAAATCAATTATATATCCCTTGCTAAAATTATGTACAAACATTGTTTCATCAGAAAAAATTTCAATATGTTCGTATTCAAAAGGAATAAGGGGTTCGTTTTTTGAGTTAATAACACCTCTTTTACCATTCTTTTTTGCCACCGTCAAACTTTTTGCAGTATCAAAAAAGTTTGAGCATAAACAATCATATTCGAAAGGAATAATAACTTTACTCTCAAGATTAATAACCCCTTCCTTACCTTCTTTTTCTACGATAAAGCCTTCGTTTTCTCTAAATGGCAGGGCATAGATATTAAAACTTTCATCGTAAATGAAAGGAACGATGATATTTTCATTAACGTTAATCAAACCCCATTTACCTTGATTTTTTGCACAAATATGTTCTTTATCTCCAAAAAACTTCATATTGTCATATTTAAAATCAATAATTGTTTCTCCATGTTCATCAATCACTCCATATTTTTTGTTTAATTTTGCCGTGAAAAGGGAGCGGGTTTCGCCAAACGTCTTTTTTAATTCTTCATATTTGGGAGTGATTAAATAATTGCCGCAATTGTCTATAAGACCATATTTTTTATCAATTGAAATAATAATACAGTCTTTATCAACCCTTTCAAAATTATCGCATTTGATTTTTAAATGAACCTTGCCTTTTTCATCAAATTCATACCAATAACCATCGATTTTACCTGATGCCTTACCATACATAAAACCGTAATATCGCATGCCTTCTAAAACCGGATGTGCAAGTTCTGATACATGAGAATATTCGGCATTATAATAATCATACAGCCCTATTAAAATTTTTGCTAAAATTATTTTAACAACGGTTTTAACCCTTGCCCTGCTCACCATAAGAGTTTTAGAGATTTCTGATATATTTTTACCCTGTTTTATGAGAGTGAAAAATTCTTCCTCTCTTTCTGTGAGTTTTGTACCATTTTGAATTTCACAAACAAGAGTTTCATTTTCTTGGATATCGAAATTATCAACCATAGCTTTAATTTCAGCTTTAGAAAGATTAATAATATCAGATATTTCTTTATTGGTTTTTCTATTAATTAATTCCAAAGTCCAGGCTATGGTGCTTTCTTCAAGATTATTCAGTGGCACGAGATTTCCTCATGCTTTCTAAATGTGCAACAACTTTTATTGCTGGTCTGTAAATAACTCTTGCGCTTTTTTCATAAATTGCTCCATCCAGCGTTACTATGTGGTATTTGTTTGGATATTTATCAATCAATCTTTTTGCTGTGTTATTGTTTTCAACAATCAAAATTTTACCCAGTGCATAATAAAAAGCATTTTTGTATTTTCCATCAAATTTAATCATATTGATTGCATAATCTATAACTCCATCAATTTTTGGTTTGAAAAATCGCTTAGGCGCAGTTTTTATATTATTTAATGGAATAAAGGTTATTCGGTAATAACTTTCTTGTTTTTTAAGAAACTCTATTACCTTATAAGCAACTTTTTCATTTTCAACAACAATATAATCTTGTTTTGATTGTAACAATGTTGATATCAAATGTTTATCCTTACTTTCAAATAATTCTTTTAGGGTGCCGTAAACCCCTTTTATATTTTCTTCTTTGATTTTTTCAATTGTTTCTTTCATACAGTTTTCTTTTCCTATTATTTTTCAAGTTGTTTAATTATCCAATCAACATATGCCTTGATTTTTTCATTAAAATTTTCATCATCGCAAATAAATGTTGAAATATTAACTTCGTTGTATTTATCTTCTATCTTATTATTCGTGTATACTACTCCTGCAATATTGTAAAAATCTATACCAGTATTTTTTGTTGCATCACAATTGAAATATAATCCTATTTTTGTTGAATTATCTGCAACGTAATATAGATGCCAATTATCATCATCTGTCACAGGATGCTTGTCTATTTCCTTTTTTACTTTCCCTTTTATTTTTTCCCAATATTCTAATTGTGTTTCAAACAATGTTGAATATATTTTTTGTGCACATTCAAGGTTATCTCGTGATTTTAAAATTAAATCTTTTATTTCTATTTCTTCATTTTCCTCCAATTGATTTGTAAATTTCTGCACTGCTTTTTTAAATTGTATTAATACCTCCCTAATTGGCGCTTTTGCAATTGTATTTTGTTGCAAAACACAAGCATCAAGCCATTCTATAATATCTTTTCTCCAAGATATTTCAATAATCTGCGCTCTCTCGGCATCAGACATATCTCCAAGACTTGATTCATCCGGCAAATGCCCTTCTATTGTTAAATAGCATAATCTTGCATTTTCCCCTTGGCTATATTTATCCTTTGCTTTTTTAAGATAATCCTTGCATTGCTCTTTTTGATCTTGTGCATAGATTTTAACCTCAATAGGCAGATATTGTTTATTTTCTATATCATCAATTGTTATATCAATGCGTCTGCATCCTTCAATTCCTTCTTCTCTTAAAACTTCAGCATTTTCAGGTGTTTTAAAGTTGAATTTATCGCAATAATTTTTGCTTAGCGTTTCAAAAAATAGTTTTAAATAAATATTCCCCTGATGATGGCTTCCACTCGGGTTTAACAACTCGCTTAGAAGTCTGCACATATAAACCTCTTTATGTGAAATATTAACGATTTCAAATATATTAAAATTGCCACCAGTAGCTTGCGCAATTGTTTCGTATTTATTTGAAATTTTTTCAACATCATTCAGTAATTTTTCAATTTTTTCTGTCATATTTTACTCCATTTATATAAATTGTGTTTCTTTGATTTCAGATTGATTTTTAATTTTTTGGTTTACTGCAATAATTTGATTAGCATAATCAGTTAAATCATTTCCGGTGTTAACCAAAATAATCTGCTGTCTGTTTGATTTTTCTTTCAACTCTGCAATTAAATCTTTCTTTTTTTTGCTGTCAAGTTGATTGTGGGCATCTGAATCTAAAATCAGAAAATCAAAATCTTCATAAGGAATATCGTTATCATTTGCCGGTTTTCCATTTATACATAATGATTTTTTGCCATTAATATCAATTGTTTTAAAAATTGATATCAAATTCCCATTTCCATCTATCAAAACAATTTTAACAGATGCCTCTGTTTCGCTTTCGTGTATCAAATATTCAGTTTTTGCCTCATATTTCCCTAAGGCAAAATTAATTCCATCGATTATATTGCTTTTTCCTGTGCCATTTAAGCCTGTAATTACTGTTAATCCTGAGTCGAAAGAAATTGTGCATTTACCTTTAAAGGATTTAAAATTGTTTAATTCTAAAAATTTAATTTTCATTTTTATATTTCCTTAACCATTGTAGTGTCTATGTTTATTCTTAAATATGAGTTTAACACAGCACCCCGTCAATTTATGACGTAACAATTTCTTTTCATTAGACTGTAAGTCTATACGGTTGTACATTCATAATAGCATAATTAAAGAATGAATAGCAGTGTTATCAGAAATTTTGCAACAAAAGTACAACAAATAAGACTTGCTAAAAAACTTACAAAAGGTAAGGTCGCAGAGCTAGCCGGATTAGATATTTCATATATTGGTAAAATTGAGCGAAATGAAAAAATTCCAAACTTAAGAACAATAGTAAAACTTGCTGATGCCCTTGAAGTTCAGGTCAAAGAATTGTTTGATTTTTGATGCTGTTATTTATTATCAAATGATTTTGCAATAATGATGTTATTATTTTCCAAATAAATACTTAATTTCGGCGTTAAATTTTTTAATTTGTTGCTGCCAATATAATCCAAAGCTAAAGTCATATTATCAAGTTCTTTTTTATCTGATTCTTTTATAGAGAATAATTTTTGAAATTTTATAGGTTCTCCATATTTTGGAGCATTATTTATTTCTGAATAATTTGTTTTTATAAGTTTCAAAATATGAACCATAAATAGTTTGTCTGCTTTATTTTTAAAATAATAATTCTTATTTTTTTTAAACGTCTTTTTACAGTTTTTACATTTGTATCTTGGTGTTTTTTCAGTAGTTGAATCATATCCATTAACAACTATACCTGTTTTACCACAATAAGGACATTTCTCTGGTTTGGTGTTATTCTTTTCTTTCATATTCTAATTATAACATCTTTCAAGATTTATCACAAATTTATCATTTTTCGTGATAGTAAATCGTCTAAAGTGCTTTGATAGTAAGAGTTATAGTCATTTTTGTCTTAAGCAAAAATTTCTTTCTAGTTTATTGCGGCAGTAAAAAGTTAGAGAACCTGCCGGAAAGGACAAAATATGGATAAAATTAGTAACCCACTTATTTTGAGAATTGAAGTAGAAAAACTTAAAGAACCCGAAAGAAAATTACGAAAGCACAAGCCCGAGAAAATCAAAAAACTTGCAAGACTTATCAAAGAAAATGGTATTTTTATCCCTATTGTAATTGACAAGGAACAAAAAATTGTAACCGGTTACGCAAGGTATCTTGCAGCTAAAGAATTGGGGCTTGAAAAAGTTCCCGCTATTGATGCCTCTCATCTTACAGCAGAACAGCTAAGAGCCTATGCTATAGCTGATAACAAGATGACAGAAACTGCCAAGTGGGATATTGATGCCTTGAAGTTTGAATTTAAAGAATTGCAGGAATTGGATTTTGACTTAAGTCTTACTGCTTTTGAAATTCCTGAGATTGACTTTATAATTCAAGATTCTAAGAAAAATAATAAAAATGAATCCATAGAAACAATACCGGATGATCTTAATATTGAAAAACGTGTAAATACCGGAGATATATGGCAGCTCGGTAAACATCGTTTATTATGTGGAAATGCTTTAGATATTCAGAATTACGGATTATTACTCAAAGATATCAGACCGGTAATGGTTTTAACTGACCCTCCCTATAATCTTGCTGTTAAAAATATATGCGGCAATGGAAAAATTCAACATAAGGAATTTGCAATGGCAAGCGGTGAAATGTCATCTGAGGAATTTGCCGGATTTCTTGGCGCTATTTTTAATAATCTGATGCAATATACGATAGATGGCTCTTTGCATTATATATTTATGGACTGGAGGCATGTGTTAGAAATTTTAACTGCCGGCAAATGTTATTCTGAATTTAAAAATTTGTGTGTTTGGAACAAAATGGTTGGCGGACAAGGCTCTTTTTACAGAAGTCAGCATGAATTAGTATTTGTGTTTAAAAACGGCGTGGTCAAATATATAAATAATATCCAACTTGGTAAATTTGGTCGCTATAGAACTAATGTATGGGATTTTAAGGGGGTTCATGTTTCAAATCCTGAAAATAAAGATGATTTAAAATTTCATCCAACTTGTAAACCTGTAAAAATGCTGGAAGAAGTTATTTTAGATGCAAGCAATCCGGATGATGCTGTACTTGACTGTTTTGCAGGTTCAGGCTCCACTCTTTTAGCTTGTGAGAATACAAACCGGGTTTGTTATGCGATTGAACTTGAACCTAATTATTGCGATGTAATACTTCATCGCTTTGAACAATTAACTGGAGAAAAAGTGCAACTAGTAAGCACTTTAGAGGAAAATAAAGGAGGACAATAATTATGGGTATTTTTGATAAATACGAAAACATTCAGAATGTAATTGATGAGGCTATAAAAACCTATCATCCTGAAGGTAACAGGGATTATAAAACCGGACAATTTATTAAAGGTAAGTCCGGAAATCCAAAAGGACGTCCAAAAAGGAATTTAAAAACAAGACCAAATGAATGTCTAAACAAAATTTTGAGTCAATTTGTAGAAACAACAATTAATGGTAAACATAAAAAGATTACTTGTTTGGAGGCTTTGATTCACAAATTGGTTAGTGAAATTATAAAAGGTGATGATACAAAATTACTTTTACAATTTTTAAAGATTTTTAGATCTGATATAGATATTCAGCATGAATTAGAAACTCGTCTAAAACCTAAAAACGAAGGACCTGATGTTCCCGGATATATAATTCAGTCACAATTAACCCAATTACTAGACATACTTAATGGTATTGATAGAACCAGTAATATTCCAAAAGAATATATTGTAGAAGATAAATAATTCAAGGATATGGGGCAAGGTAAAAATCACTTTGTCCCATATTTTTAACCTTGACTATTATTTAAATCAGAGTTTGAATGTAATACGACTTAAAATGACATACTGCTATGTAAAAATAAATAATGGAGGCATATTATGTCAGAACATCATTGGTATAAATTAAGGAAAAGACTTGAAAACATGATACACCCAAGCCTTAATTTGTCCTTCATTTGCATTCCTTTAAGTAAAAAGACTCAATGGAATGAAATTACAGGAAGATTTTTTCAAATAAAATTTGATAATAAGATTATTTGGGCATTTCCTAAAAATACAAATCAAAATATTGACCAAGGCTTTATTCACGGATGGAGTAATAAAACAAATGAGTGCATAGAGTTTCCCATTCAATCAATAATTAAATACCTTGATTTGCCAAGGCAGGAATTAATAAAATATCAGGATAATGCCGGATTAGCCGATATTTTAAAGGCTATGGACAGAAGAATAAGCCCAAAGCGTTTAAAAGAATTAGAATTGTCGCCTGCTGCAAAACAAGTATTAAATAAACGGCTATCTTTAAAATGATAATTTCTGTGTCTTTTTTGCATTTAGACTTGATTTCGCTTGCGACAAGAGCGATTAATGTAAGTATGGATAACTTAAAAACACTAACAACAAAGGAATTACAATCAAAATGGCAAGAAATCTTTAAAATACCTGCACCAAAAGGTTATACTAAGTCATTCTTAATCAAAGAGATAGAATGGTATTATAAATACAGAAAATTATCAGGCGAACTTCAAAAAAGATTGGATAAACTTGTCGAACACTATTCAGAAACAAAAACCATAGATACCAAGAAAATCAAAAAATTTGAGGTAACTATCGGCACTAAATTTATTCGAGAATTTAAAGGTGAAATATATGAAGTTATCGCAGTCAATGAAGGGTTTAGTTTTAACGGTAAATTATACAAAACTCTTTCCGCTGTTGCAAATGTAATAACCGGCACACATTGGAATGGTAAAAAGTTTTTTGGAGTTGCAAATGGATAAAAAGAAAGTGCGTTGTGCCATATACTCCCGCAAATCATCAGAAGAAGGGCTGGAACAAAATTTCAACTCGCTTGATGCACAACGTGAAGCCTGTGAAGCATACATAAAATCTCAAATGCATGAGGGGTGGTTTTTGTTAGATAAACAATACAATGACGGTGGATTTTCAGGTGGAACAATGGAACGACCTGCCTTTAAAGAACTTTTAAAAGATATAGAAAACGATAAAATTGATATAGTTGTTGTTTATAAAGTTGACCGTTTAACCCGTTCATTGATGGATTTTTCAAAGATTATTGATGTCTTTGACAGGCATGAAACTTCTTTTGTGTCTATAACTCAACAGTTTAATACCACAACTTCAATGGGTAGGCTGACATTGAATATTCTCTTATCCTTTGCACAGTTTGAAAGAGAGGTTACAGGCGAAAGAATTCGGGATAAAATCGCTGCTTCCAAGAAAAAAGGAATGTGGATGGGTGGCAAAGTTCCGCTTGGTTATTTAAAAGAAGATAAAAAACTTGTTGTTCATAATGAGGATGCTCAAAAAGTTCAAATGCTTTTTGACAAATATCTTGAATTAAAAAGTGTGCCAAAGTTGATGCACTATCTAAAAGAAAACAAAATCAAAACAAAAACTGATAAATATTTTTCGAAAGGTCAATTGTATCACTTACTTGCGAATAAGATTTATATCGGCAAAATTACGCATAAAGATAAAGTTTATGACGGAGAACATGATGCTATTATTTGTGACGAAACTTTTGAAAAAGTGCAAAAGTTATTATATGAAAATAAAGTTGATAAAACTTGCGGGGTTAAATCTTCTTCTAATTCACTTCTTGCAAGCTTAATTTATGATGATTTGGGAAATAAAATGACTCCGAGTCATAGCAATAATCACGGCAGACGATATCGTTACTACATAAGCAGAGCTTTGAAAAACAATGAAGAAACAGGTTCTGTTTCAAAAATTCCCGCAGGTGAAGTTGAAAAATTTGTAATTGAAACAACGAAAGAATTTTTAAAAGATAAAAAACAAATTCAAAATATTGTTTCTGAATACAAAATTAGTAAACAAAATAAACTGATTTATACCGCACAAAATATTCAAGATTATTCAGAGCTGAAACTTATAAGAGCAATTATAAACAAAATTGTGGTTTCAAAAAATTTAATTGAGATAACATATAATGAAGTATCAATAAAGAAAGTTTTGAATACTTTGGCAAATAATCAAGAAATTGTTATTCCAGATAAAAATGAGGATTTAACTCCGATTATAATTTCAAAAAATATAAAAATTACACAGTCGTCACGAAACGATAATCTTTTAATTTTGAACGCTGAAGAATATGATACTCCCGAGCCAAATCCTTATTTGGTTAATGCAATTGTCAAATGTCATTATTATCATAAACAACTACAAGAAAGCAAAACTATTAAATATTTGCAAACAGAAGAAGGTTTAAAGGACTCAAAATACATACGTAACATTCTAAATCTAAAATACATTTCCCCAGAATTAACAGAACAAATTTTAAGTGGAACCCAGCCACAAGATTTGAGTTTGCAGAAGTTAATTACAATGCCAAAATAATAAGTTTTATATTATTAATTTTGATTTGAAAGGGGTACTTTTATAATTTAATTACTAAATGTAGGTGCAATAAAAAGAGACATAATTAAATATTAGCTATAATAGTGTTAAACATCACAAATAACAATATCTATTTGTTTTTGTTAAAATAATTCTAGGAGTATATAAATGAGAGATATTCAAAGATCAACCATAATCAAATCAGTAAAAGAAAATAAAAAAGAATTATTTGAAAAGTGGATTATTGACTTTGTTTCTATAATATTTACAACAATATTATTTATACTATGCATTAAAATCATTAATAAATTTTTCAATATTTCTGCGACAGATAAAATATATTTCTTTATATTTACATGGATTACTTCAACAATAATAATTGGTCTTGTTTTTTACTTTAAAGCATTACTTTTTATTAATAAAAGAGTAAAGGAAATTACAAATGAAACAAAATAATTTTGAAATTAATATAAATTCTTTATTTGTTAAAATTATTATTAATTTTATGTATTTATGTTTAGAATTATTATTGTGCATATATTTGTGTAAATTTACTCAAAATATAGTATTTTGGAATGTAATTTTATTTTCTAGCATTATTGTAATCGGAGAAATATATAGACAAGATAATGACTTTAATATAAAAATAATCAACTTATCTTATAAGGGAATATTTAAACTAAAAACAGAGCCTTACCTGATAACCAAATTTATAGATAAAATCTTAAATATAAGTTTTATAATATTTTTCGTTTATCAAGTTATACATATACTCAATAATTCTTTATTATTAAGTAATAAACATAGTAATATTTTTCAAGTTGTAAGTATTGTTATAACAGTTTCTTCAATTGTATTAACAGTTTTATATACAATTTTACAGCAATTTGAAAATAAATATTCTGATTTTGATTTATTAATAAAGAAATGGAAAAATACGAGTATAATTTTATTTATAACATTAGCATTATATACAACTTGTTCATTTCTATTTTATTATTTTGGCTCAAATCATAACATAGACTTATTAATATTGATTGCATCAATTTATGTATTACTTAAACTTATTTTAACTGCAATAAATGTATCATTTTCAATGAATTTTGAAATGATTATAAGACAATATAGTAACAGCCTTATAAAATGGATAAAAAATTGGAAACTCGAGACAAATTATATAGGAAGATCTTTTGATGTTGATAAATTTATCAATGAAATATTTAGAAAAGGAATCAGGAATTACATTAAGTATAAGATATGGGGCATTAATCAAAAAATATCTTATTCATTATCTGAAACAACGATTAAATTATTAGAAGAAAAATTAGAACCAATATTTAGAATGGCAGAATATTTTCTAAAAGATAATAATTTAAACAACTTTAAATATTGTATTGATTCAATTTATAAAATTATTTTACAATTTAATAAAAAATGTAGTGGAGGACTTGATTCAAGTGTATATAGCTATGTTGCGAGTAAAGTCAAAAAACTATATATCTTATCTATAAAATTAAATTATCAAACTTTTCCTGAATATATTGTAGAGTTAAATAAAAACTTAGGGCTTTTATCTATAAACACCAAAAATGAAGATGATTTATTTAATACAATACAAACAACCGCACCAAGTTCATTTATTGAAAATAATTATATATTTATTATTAGTTCTTTAAATTTGGAAGATACTCCAGCCCCATCTATTGCTATAAGAGCATTAGATACATTTGCTCAAAAATTTATATATAATAATTCTATAAATGAAGTAGCAATAGTTAATAGTAAAATAGAAAGTATTGTTACAGCAATATATGATTTAAACAATAAAAAAAAAGTTATAAATAATGCTTGGTGTTTACATTTAATAATCCTTTCAATAATCAGTTTAATAAATATTATATATAATCTTATTAAATATGAATTAGTGGAACGAAATCCACAAGATATAAACTATATTTTAGAAATTACAATTAAATTATTTAATAAATTGTTTAATGTATTAACAACATATAAAGGATATTCAGGAGATTTTACAAATATTTTTTATAGTATAGGTATTGATACAAATTTACAAACGCTAACAACTATTTTAGAAAGATCCCCAAATATTAAAACACCTTATTGTAATTCTATTTTAAATAAGAATCCTTTATATATTAACAAAATTAATGCTTTAAATAATATTTTTAATGCAATATTTATATCTGACTTCATTGATACATATAATTTTGAATACAGTATAAATAACCTAAAATCACTATTAAGCATATATTCAACTTCAGTGGATAGATTAATAAAAACTGAAAAATATATAGATGTAAAATCTGTAATAAATGCATTTGCAATGATACAGAATTATGTTATCATTTTTATTTCAAGAATTGAAAATACAGATTTCAACAAAGAACAACTTTTCAGATCAATAAAAGATTTTATGGAAAATTATTATGCAACCATGGTAAATATAATAAAATTATGTTCAAATACAGATTTTTATAAAACCTTATATTTAGAGGAACTTGTCTCTTGGGCAAGAAATACTATTTGGTTATATCATAATAATGATGAATATAAAAATCTAATTATCAAATTATTTACTGATATTATCTCTATAAACAAAAGTATATCTGAGTCTAGACATAAGTTAGAGTTATTTAAAGCATTAAATTTAATAACATTATTTTGTAGTAAATATGATAAAAGATTAAAATTATTTAAAATACTTATAAAATTTATAAGAGAAAATCTTCCTATAGAAAAACCTAATTCACAATTTGATTTTAATGGAACAGAGAGGAATTTTTTACCACACTATAGTTCTCATTTTGGTATAAATTATCAAGAAGTATTACAATATGCAAAAATTTTAGATAATAACACTAATTAATACTACTTTGAATATCTTCCAATTTTGGATTAGGTCTCTGGTGAAGAGAGAATTTCAAGAAAAATAAGTATATAAAAGCAGAGAATTTTAGTAAAATAAATTCTCTGCTTGTTTCTTGTTATTAAGAAGTCCGCTAACTGCGGGCTTTCAGTGCTTTCAAATTGATCTTATCTCTCTTTATAAGACTAAAAACTGGAGACGAGGGGAGTCGAACCCCTGTCCAAAACGGATTTTAATAAACCTCTACGAGTGTAGATAACAATTTTCTCGAAATATTCAGGAAGTATCAGGACCCTGCGAATATTTCAAAGTGTTTTTTGCGGAAACACAAACCTCCAACGGTTGTCTTGATACATCTACCGTCATCAATGCACTGCCACTTGCATAATGGACCCATAAAACCGGCAAGCTGGGTTCTATGAGTAGCTATAATTAGCGACTTACGCTGCTAAAGCTTGAGCTCTAGAGAAGTCTGCTTTAATTACGTTGTTAGCATTTAATTTGTTTTGCTCGTTGATAACCGAGAACAGCGCTCGGACCCGCAATTTATCTCAACCGAACGTCCTGTCAAATCCAAAACGTCCCCATGAAATAATCTAAATTTTTAATGTACAAACCAGTTTTTACCCTTTTCAAAAAGCGATGATTTGAAAAAGGTATTTACTTTTAATGTCCTGTATTCTATATTATAACCGCTTTTTAATTAATTTCAAGGGGTTATAAAAAGAAAGCATTATTTCAGGTATTTTTGTAAAATTAATTTTTTCAAAGCATTTGAATAAACCGCTTTTGGCTCAATTGCAAGAACTTTATCCAATGTTTCTATTGCGCCTTTATAATTTTCCAATTTTTTTTGCACAACTGCCTTGTAATACAAAGCATCAATAAATTTAGGATCAAGCTCTATAGCCTTATCAAAATCAGCTATTGCAGATTTTAATTTTTCATTACTTGCATCTTTATCTGCCAAAAGTGCTTGCGCACGGTTATAATAAGCGTCAATCATTTTGTGGTTTAATTCAATAGCTTTTGTGTAATTTTCGTATGCAGTTTCGTATTCACCAATATGATGAAAAACTATTGCTATTGAAAAATAAGGCATAGCCTCATTTGGATTTAGCGCAATTGCTTTGTCTAATGAGTGTAAAGCCTCATCAAATTTCCCTTCATTTGTTTCTGATATTCCCTTATCCAAATAAAATTTATAATCGTGTTCCATTTTTTATTCCTTTTTCTAAAAATTTTATCTGAAACAAAAGCCGTTTACAATATCTTAAAAATTAGTTATAATCAAATTATGAATATTCTTTTTATAACAGACTTATATCCAATTAAAGATAGTGAAAAAACAACTCCGAGAACGCTTTTTGATTTTGTAAAAGAATGGAAAAAACAGGGAAATAAGGTTGATGTTTTAAAACCAAATTTTATCTTAAATTCTTTTATACGCAAAAAACCGTATTATAAAACCGGAAAATATAATGATGTTTATAATGTAAATTATTGGGCTCCATTTTGGTTTAATGTTCATGCAAAATTGCAGAATTTGCCGAAATATGATATTGTAATTGCGCACATGCCATCAGGAATTTTGTTTGCGGATAAATTGGGTATTCCTTTCATCGCAGGAATTCACAATTCTGATATTGAAGTTTTAACAAAGCCGATATACAAAATCCACTTTAAAAAAAGATTGGAAAAAGCTTTGAAAAATGCGAAATTAATTGCCTGTAGATCTTTTGTTTTAAAAGAAAAATTGTTGAAATTGTACCCTGAGTTTGAAGAAAAAATTTTTGTTGCGCCATCTGGAGTTGATGAAAAATTTATTATAGATGCAGGAGATAAGAATTTACACTTTCCCATAAAAGTTTTAACTTGTGCGTATTTCAAAAAGAGAAAAAATATTGATAAAGTTATAGAAGCTTGCAATGGGGTGGAAAATATTGAATTAACAGTGATTGGGGATGGAAAAGAACGAAAAACATTAGAAAAGATTGATAAAAATGTAAAATTTTTAGGAAGTCTCCCTCATGATAAAGTTCTTGAAAAAATGAGAGAAAATGACATTTTTGTCCTGCCTAGTGTGGGTGAAACGTTTGGTATGGTTTATTTAGAGGCTATGGCAAGTGGTTGTATCACTGTTTGCACAAAAGGTGACGGGGTTGATGGAATTATAAAAAACGGTGAAAATGGTTTTTTAGTTGAACCAAATTCTAATAGCGTAAAAGAAACACTTCTTAATATAAAAAATATGGATATAAAATCCTTAAATGCCTTGCGTAACAATAGTTTTAGTACAATTAAAAACTATACATCCGCCATTTGTGCGGAAAGATATTTGCAACAAATTTTAAAGATTTTGTAAAGATTGACATCATGTAGACATGTTTTTGGTAGTATTAAGTCTGGGTTGGTGATTTACCCTTTTTGTAGAGTAGCCGAAAACCTTATGACCCGAAAGGAAAGAATTAATGAACAAAATTTTAATCGTACTTTTGACACTTTTATTTAACATTCAGCAAGCTAATGCTTTTAACATTGATACGTTTATGGATAAAAACGTTGCGCCGGTGTCCGATGCTATCGCTGCGGTTATTTTCCATCCAATTCATGTTTTTGGTGCTGATGTGCCGATTATTATATTTTGGATTTTGTTCGCAGGAATATTTTTCTCTTTCTATTTGAGAGGTATTGCTGTTTGGGGCTTTAAACATGCTATTGAAGTTGTTTGTAAACCTAAAAAATCTGCTGGTGACGGGTCTGGTGAAACATCTGCGTTTCAAGCTTTGATGACTGCATTGTCAGGGACTATTGGGCTTGGAAGTATTGCTGGTGTTGCTATTGCGATTTCAATGGGCGGACCTGGTGCTGCTTTTTGGATTATAGTAGGTGCGCTTTTGGGTATGTCTTTGAAGTTTGTAGAAGCTTCTTTGGCGGTAAAATACAGAAGATTTAACCTTGATGGTTCAATTTCTGGTGGTCCGATGCACTATATGGCACATGGTTTAACTCGTAAGAAAATGAGATGGTTAGGTCAACCTTTGTCTGTAATGTTCGCAATTCTTTGTATTTGTGGTGGTATTACAGGTGGTAATATGATTCAAATTAATCAAGCTGCAAACCAATTTGTAAATGTTTGCGGTGGTGAAAACGGCTTTATGCACAATTTCCACTGGGTAATTGGTTTGGGGATGGCAATTGTTGTTGGGTTAATTGTAATCGGTGGTATTAAAAATATTGTTAAAGTTACGGAAAAAATTGTTCCGTTGAAAATTTTTATATATTTGTTTGCAGCAATGGCAGTAATTATTTGTAATATCAAACTTGTTCCGCATGCTGCTTGGATTATTGTAAAAGAGGCATTTAAACCTGAATCAATTTATGGTGGCATGTTTGTTGCAATGATTATGGGGTTAAGACGTTCAGTTCAGTCAAACGAAGCAGGTACTGGTTCTGCCCCTATTGTTTATGCGACTGTAAAAACTGATGAACCTTTATCTCAAGGGTTTGTAGCATTGCTTGATCCGTTTTTAACAGGTTTTATGTGTACATTAACAGCTTTTGCTATTGTAATTACAGGTGTTTATAAAACTCACGCCGGTCATACATCAGGTATTGAAATGACATCAGATGCTATTTCTTCTGTAATGCCGTTCTTCCCAACACTTTTGGCTGGTATTGTTTTATTATATGCTTTGTCTACAATTATCAGTTGGGCTTATTATGGTCAAAAATCTTGGAACTTCTTGTTTGGAGAAGGCAGAAAAAGAACTTTGACTTTCCAATTTATATATTGTGCATTTATTTTAATCGGTTCAGTATTAAACGTAACTTCTGTAATTAATATTACGGATGCGATGATGATTGCAATGTCTATTCCGAATATTATTGCGATGTATATCTTAGCTCCTGAAATCAAAAAAGATTTGGCAGAGTATTGCAGAATACACCAAATTGGTAAATGGATTAATAGAGATTGGTTAAAGCCGGCAGAAGTACCTGCTGAAATTGATGAGGAGGATGAGGTTTCATGTCAGATCAACAAATTATCATAACAGTTTCAGGCGTAGACAAAGTTGGTATTGTTGCGAAAGTTTCAGCGGTATTAGCAAAGTTTGAAGTAAATATTGAAGATATTAAACAAACTCTTATGCAAGGACATTTTGTGATGTTTATGTTGGGTAATATTGAAAAATCAAGTTATTCTTTTAAAGAAATCAAAGATGCTTTGACTAAAACCGGTGAAGAACTTGGGATGGAAATTTGGATTCAAAGAAAAGAAATCTTTGATAATATGCACAATATTTAATTTTTGAGGATTTTGATTTGAAGATTTTAGGTATAGATCCGGGAATTGGTATTGTTGGATATTCTCTTGTCGAGTTTGATGGAGAAAATTCTGTTTTGTTGCATTCCGGCTCTATCCAAACGCAAAAAAATTCTAAAGAATCTGCTAGATTATTAGAAATTTGGGAAGATATGAATACAATTATAGACAAGTACAAACCTGACTGTTCGGCGATTGAAAAATTGTTTTTCTTCCGGAATAGGACTACTGTTATGCCGGTTGCTCACGCTAGGGGAGTTATTTTAACTGCCTTAGAAAAATACAAAATCCCAATTTATGAATATACTCCAATGGAAGTTAAGCAGGTTTTGACAGGTTATGGTAGAGCAGATAAAAAAGAAGTTGAACAGATGGTGAAATTTTCTCTTGGTGTAGAAAATCTTCCGAAGCTTGATGATACTGTTGATTCTATTGCAATTGCAATTTGCCATACCCGTTCACTTGTGTTAAGATAAAACTTATGGAAATAAATTTTATTTTATTAAAACAGATTGCGATTTTGAGTGCGTTTTTCGGAGCAGTGCTTGGGGCTATTACATTAATTCCTTATTTAGGAGTTATCTCGTTTGTGTTTTTAATATCTCTTATCGCTCCGCTTGTAATTTGGCTTTTGGTTAAATACAACTGTTTGTCACTCTCGTCGACCAAAGATAGTGTAATTGTAGGTGCAATTGCAGGCTTTGTTGCATATTTAGGATTTTCTATTATATATGTGCCTATATCAGTTTTGTTGATGAAAGTTTTTCATCTTGCAGCAAATGTCGGTGTTGGATTTATGCTTGGCAATGCGACTTTCTTTTTGCTTGTTGTAATCTCTCTTTTTATGGGAGTTCTTGGAGCTACAATTAACGCTTTTACAGGTTTTTTAACATTTTATGTATTAGATTTTATTAATTCAATAGAGAAAAAGGGAAAATAAATGGCAGAATTTCATTCAAAAATAAAAACAATCGAGTGGGTAGATAATTATTCAAAAATGGTAGATCAAACTGTTTTGCCGTATGAATTTAAGTATGTAAAAATTACAACAGGGCAGGGGATGTTTGATGCTATCAAGACTATGATTGTCAGAGGTGCGCCGGCTATTGGTGTTGCAGGGGCGCATGGTGTTGTTTTATATGCACAAGAGTTGGCAGAAATGGGACTTTCTCGTGATGAATTTGTTAAACAATTAATGGAAAAAGCTGATTATATGGCAACTTCTCGCCCAACAGCAGTAAATTTGATGTGGGCTTGCGCAAAACAAAAAGAAATTATTGAAAATTCTAAATCAGATATAGAGGAAATTGTTGAAGAGTTAAAACAAAACGCAATAAGACTTGAAAATGAAGATATCGCAATCAATAAAAAAATCGGTGATTATGGCGCAGAAGTTGTACCAAAAGGCGCAACTATTTTAACCCACTGCAATGCAGGAGGATTGGCAACAGTCGGTTATGGAACTGCATTAGGTGTTGTACGTTCTGCATTTGCTAACGATCCGACAATTCAGGTTTTTGCGGATGAAACAAGACCTCGTCAGCAGGGTGCAAGAATTACGACTTTTGAACTTACAATGGATGGAATTCCTACAACTTTAATTACTGACGGAATGTGTTCTTATTTTATGAAAAAAGGCATGATTGATATGGTAGTTGTAGGTGCAGATAGAATTGCCGCAAATGGTGACACTGCAAACAAAATTGGAACTTATACAGTTGCAATTGCCGCTAAATACCATAATATTCCTTTCTATATTGCTGCTCCATTATCAACGATTGATACAAGTATTAAAACAGGTGATGAAATTGTTATTGAGGAACGTTCTCACGAGGAAGTTACACATATCAATGGCAAAATTATTTGTGCGCCGGATGTAAAAGTAATTAATCCTGGATTTGATGTAACTCCGCATGAGTTGATTGCCGGAATTATCACAGAAAAAGGTATTTTAAGACCGGATTACAAAACATCAATTGCAGAGGCATTTGCAAAATAAAAGTATAAATGCAGCTGAGCTTTTAGTAAGTTTATAAATAAAGTTTCCTTCCCTATATTGAGGGAAGGGATGGGATGGGTGCTATCCCGTAAGGGAAATGTTATAAATTAAATATTAGTACCACCTAAATCACCTCTCACAAAATGTGACATTTAGTCCCCTTTTGTTTGGCACAGTCTCGCTAGGGAGGCTTTATTCTGCTAAATTATAATCTATGTGGATAGTCTTTTTTTAATTCCCAACTATCCATCATCAAGACTTTTGCACATGTCATTCCATTAGTTTTACAAGTATTAAGAGCTTTGTTTCTTGTATTGCACATTGAATATGGGCAATATGGACAAAAGTTTTTATTAGGTCCACATTCTCCTTCGTACTTTTCTTCTGGGCAAATTATAAACTTGAAAATATCTACTCCAGCTTTATTAGGTGGTTTAATTCCATTTGTGTCATAATTCAAATCCATACAAGCTCCATTTTTCATCTTGAAATAAGAGCCATCCGCAAGATAAACTTGTAAACCAGGAACATCATTTTCAAGAGTTGGATTTTCGTTAATTGATGTATATTTAATATAAGATTTTAGGTAGGTGTTAAAATAGTTAAGTGTTAGAGATTTATTTGAGTCGTCATCAAGGTCTAAATAATAAGCCTTAGTCCATTCTTTGCTAGAGCCATTATCGTTTTCTGAAAGAATAATCGCCTGTGACATTGTACTATAAAACTTTTTCAATCGAGCCGTAGTTTCTTGTTTTTTATAGTTACTAATTAATGCAGGTAGAGTGAGAGCTGCAACCACTCCAATTATTCCTAATGTAATTAAAACTTCTGCTAAAGTAAAAGCCAATTTTTTGTCCATGTTTTTGCCTCCGAAAAACTTATATAATAGTACATTAGCACATATATCCCCGACTGTCAATCGTGGAATTAAATCATAATACCAACGAAAATACAAATATGAATAAAAATGTTAAAAAGCGTTTTGGAAAGAATTTGCAAAAATATAGGCGACAAAGAAGATTGTCACAAGAAGAATTGTCTTTGGAGCTTGATTTAGATGGCTCTTATATCGGAAAAGTCGAAAATGCAAAATTAAACATAACACTAGACAAAATAATTGCAATTGCGGATTATTTTGAAATTGATGTCGTTGAGTTATTTAAATAGTAATTTATTGATACATTTTAGCCCGAATTTGTTTGATTTCTGAAATTGTTTCAGGGTATTTATCTGTTAACAGTTCTCCAATTGATTTGTAAAGATTAAGGATTGATTGCTCAATATTTTTATGGTTCATATTAACCATGTCACAAGCCATTTCCTCATTAGACAATGCAAGTCTTGTCATATCACGAAATCCACTTGCAGCCATTTCAAGAGCCAGCGGATTGTTTTTTGTTGCTAATACAAGAGCTTGTGCCAAAACCATAGGCATGTGGGAAATCATTGCTGCAGCTTCGTCGTGTGCTTCAGCCGTTGCAAAAATCGGTTTTGCACCAACAAATTCAATTATTTCAATAAGAGGCTCAATTGCTTTATTTCTTAGCTGCTTAGTTGCGCTTATTAACACCCACTTTGCTCCCTTAAACAAACCCTTAAACGAATTTTCAAATCCTTTATGCTCAGTTCCAGCCATAGGGTGTGACGGAATAAAATTGTAAGGTCTTTGTTTTTGACAAACAAATTGTTTTAAACTGCAAACATCAGTTACGATTGTTTTGGGGGTCAAAATATTTTCAAGTTCATCCAGCACCTTGAGAGTTTTGTTCATCGCAGTGCAAACAAATACTATATCTCTGTCTTTTAAGACATCAAAAGTTTTAAAAATCCTGTCGCCATTTTGTGATTGAGATACTGCGACAACATCGTAAACCTCGCTCAAATCTTTGAATAGCGATCCACCTATTAATCCTAAACCAATAATTCCTATTTTCATAAGAAAATTTTATCATAAAAATTAATATAAGGGCTTGACTGATAGCTACTCTAATGTAGTAAAATGATTTTGTTATGAAAAAATTTTTATTATTATTTATTTTAACAATAGGATTGATTATTGGAGGTAAAACTATGGCAAAAGAAGTTTTGACTGAGAAACAACAAGATATTGCAATTATCGCATCATATACTGCTGTTGGAAATTTGACGTATTTGGATACTGCTATTAACAAAGGTTTGGATGACGGTTTGACAATAAACGAGATTAAAGAAATTTTAATTCAAATGTACGCTTATTGCGGTTTCCCTAGAAGCTTGAACGGTTTGGGAACTTTGTTGGCTGTTACCGACAAACGTAAAGAAGCCGGTAAAAAAGATGTTGAAGGCGTGGCAGGAACTCCATTAGTTGGTGATAAATTGGAAGTCGGAACAAAAGTTCAGACAGATTTGGTTGGTTCGCCTGTAGAAGGTAGACTTTTTGATTTTGCACCGGCAATTGATGAATTTTTAAAAACTCATTTGTTTGGCGATATTTTTGCAAGAGGAGTGCTTACTCACGAAGATAGAGAAGTTGCTACAATTGCTGCACTTTCTGCAATGGAAGGAGTTGAACCACAATTGAAAGCTCATATTCAAATGGGCAGAAATACCGGTTTAACTAATGAACAAGTTGAAAAAATTATTCAAGTTACTAAAAAAGGTGGCGTTTTCAAGCTTGGCGAAGAAAATAAAGCTTATGCAAAATATTTTGTGGGTGAAAGTTACTTAAATCCTTTGACATCACAAGGTGTGCATTCTGCAAATGTAACTTTTGAACCAAAATGCAGAAATGATTGGCATATCCACCATAACGGCGGACAAATCCTGCTTGTAACAGATGGCAGAGGTTGGTATCAAGAATGGGGGAAACCTGCTCAAGAATTGCACAGAGGAGATGTTGTTAATATTCCGGCAGAAGTAAAACACTGGCATGGCGCAGCAAAAGACAGTTGGTTTTCTCATGTAGCAATTGCAGTTCCTGCAGAAAATGCGACAACTGAGTGGCTTGAAAAAGTTAGTGATGAAGATTATAGTAAATTGAAATAATAAACACAAAAAAGGTAAATAAATGGAAATAATAGATGTACTAACCCCGAGAGGACTTGTTTTGAAAGGTGCTATGTGGGGCAATTCAGACACAATGAGTACTGTTGTAATCATGATGAGCGGTATTTGCAGTAACGTTTTTCAAAATGCGCTTTTGCCGGCGGCAGGTGAATTGTTGAGTAAAAACGGGATTGCATTTATTGCTGGCCAGGCGATGGATGCGTTTTCATTCATAAGTTATTCAAATCTTAAAACAGGAAAACAAACTACAACCGGAGTAGTAAATGATGATTTTAGTTTGGCTTATGAAGATGTTGAAGCTTACGTAAAATATGCGAAAAATCTTGGTTTTACAAAGATTATTCTAGCAGGGCATTCTCTTGGATCAAACCGAGCTATTCATTATCTCGCAAATACTACAGATGATTTTGTAAGCAATTTTATTTTGAGTGCGCCGGTTGATTTAAGACACTTTTTCGATATTATTCCTGAAAAAGAAATGTATCTTGAAACTGCTCAAAAGTTTGTCGATGAGGGCAGGGGAAAAGATATTCTTCCATTTGCATTTATGGGATTTTCTCCAATGACTGCAAATACACTTCTAGCCTTTTATAACGCAGAGAATTTGAAGAATTGTCCTGTAATCTCAAATGATGGCGAAACTTGTTCTCTTGCACAAATGAAGGTGCAAGGAGCGTTTATAATCGGTTCTCGTGATAGTATGACAAATCATGATGCAGAAGGCTTTGTAAGAAAAATTAATTCATATTGCAATAATCCTGAGCAGAACAGGATTATTGTAATTCCGAATGCCTCTCATATTTATTACGCTAAGCACGAAGAACACGCACAATCGGTTTTGGATTGTGTAAATAGTTTTGACTGTATTGGCGTTGTGTAGTAAAATTGAGGAAAAAGGAGATTAGATATGGATTTGTTAGAACTTTTGAAAAAAAGATATTCTGTTAGAAAATTTGAAGATAAAAAAGTTGAAAAAGAAAAACTGGACTTGATTTTGGAAGCAGCTAGAGTTGCTCCGACTGCTTGTAATTTTCAACCACAGAGAATTTTAGTTTTGGATAACGAAGAAAGTCTTGAAAAACTGAAAAAATGTACTCCATATCATTTTCATGCTCCATTAGCTTTAGTTGTTTGTTATGACAAAACAACAAGTTGGAAACGCAAAGATGGTGACGATATGGGAGAAGTTGATGTGGCAATTGTTACAACTCAAATGATGTTGGAAACTGAAAATATTGGGCTAGGGACAACTTGGGTTGGATATTTTGATAAAGCAGAATTGGTAAAAGAATTTGAAATTCCTGAAAATTTTGTTCCCGTTTCTATTCTTCCGATTGGTTATCCAAAAGAAGGAATTGAGCCAAATCCATTGCATTACGAAAGAAAAGATTTGTCCGAAACAGTGTTTTATAACAAATTTTGATAAGAATGAAATGTAAAGCGTGAAATAAATGTATTGCGTAAGAGATGTTCGGTAGATATTAAGCAACTGGGTTTTGTAATTACTTGAACATCTCTTTATGACATATAGAAAAATTTAATACGAGCTTATAAGCTATCATTATCAATAGTGATTGCGCCTTGTCGAAAAATTTTTAAATCATTTCCGAAAACTCCTGCAACAGTTGACTCTAAACCTTTACAAGGATGACCAAAATCAGGAATTATTAAGTCTGCCAAACCTGTCATGTTTTCTAATGCTTGTTCATAAGTTTTAGCAGACGGTTGATGTGACAAATTAGCACTTGTTGTTGCAAGTACATGGTTAGGAACAATTTCACATATCTCTTTAAAAATTGCATTGTCAGGAACTCTAATTCCAACAGTTTCCATATTAGATGTTATATAATAGGGAGTTTTATCGCTTTTTTCGGTGACGATTGTCAATGCTCCCGGAAAATATTTTTTTATAAGTTTGCACCCGATTTTAGAAATTGGTTTTACATATTCCAACAAGTTATAAGTTTCGTTTGACATTAAAATTAAAGGTTTTTGTGCTTCTCTTTTTTTTATTTCATAAATTTTTTTTACAGCCTTTTCAGAATTTGGTAAACATCCTAATCCCCAAACAGTGTCTGTAACATATGCAATTACTCCGTCATTTTCTAGTACTTGTTTAATTTGTTCTGCATTCTGTATTATCATTGAAGTTTATCCCTTTATGTTGTAATGTTAACCTTTTTTACTTACTATGCGATACTGAAATAAATTCCGCATGACGTATTATTTTTTTGTCTAGCTTTATCTTTTCAATTTGCTCATTAATCTTGAACTTAATTCTTGAGCGTATTCCATTTTAAAAATTAAGTTTAGTGCGGTGTAGACAACTAGACAAATTCCGCCAATTGAAGCGATTTTAATTATCTCAAAAATTGTTTTTTGTATATGTACAAATTTGTCAAAACTTGCAGCCGCAAAATAGCATATTCCTAATGTAATTCCGCCGGCAATACCCATTTTCAATAAGTTTGTAAATAATCCCTTATAATCCATTCGGACTTTTTTGTAAATTAATGCACCTAGAACGCACGCATTAAACATGGTAACAAGAGAGGTTGATAACGTAATTCCGCCAATTCCCATGTGTAATTTACTTATAAAAATTACGTTCAAAAGATATTTTAAAACGATTGATGAAAAGGCTACAATAAATGGGGTTTTTGAATCATTGAATGAATAGTAAACTCTAGTGATTGAATCTCTAAAAACATAAGGTAAAATTGACACAGACAAGAACCAAAGTGCCTCTGTTACCATAAATGTTGCGTTTGTATCAAATGCGCCACGTTCAAATATTAATCTTACAGAATCCATTCCAACAGTCAAAATTCCTATAATAATTGGGATTGCTGCAAAGAATAAAACTCCAACCCCTTTATTAAAATATGTTTTAATACCTTCCAAATCATTATCTGCAACTAATCTTGCAAAAATTGGGAAAAGTGGAACTAAAAATGCTGTTACCAAAATCCCGACAGGAAACTGGAAAACTCTGTTAGCATATCCGATTGCAGTCCACGCACCTTCTGAAATTGATGATGTGAAAAACATATCGACGTAAATATGGATTTGCCCGACAGTTGAACTCAAAATTGCAGGGAATAGAAGTTCCATTATTTCTTTGAAGTTCGGGTTATTTGTGAATTGAAAATTTGGTTTCCATAAAAAACCGAGTTTTTTTACGTTCGGGTATTGGATTATCAGTTGCAAAATTGCACCAATTGTAGTTGCCCAAGCCAGAGCGTAACCTTTTTGATCGTTCGGTGCTGCTGCTACAACTACTCCAATAATTGCTGCACTCATAATTATTGGTGACAAATTCGGGAGCATAAATTGTTTATAAATAATCAAAATTCCATAATAAATTCCGACAATTCCGCCAATAATCAATAACGGAGTCATAATTTTTAAATGTTCTGCTGCCAAATTAATCATATCTGCTGAACCGCTAGAAATTATTAATCCCATAATTTGACGAGGAAATAAAAACATTATGATTGACAATAGCAAGAAAAATATTGTTGTTGCAGTCATAAATGTTGAATATAATTTGTTTACATCGTCTGCGGGTTTGTCTTTTAAATTAGGTATAAGTTTTGAAAATACTGCAACTGTTGCGCTATGAAAAGGGCCACCAACTCCGCCCAACAAAATTAATGAAAGCGAAGGTATTTGATATGCGTAATAATAGGCATCTGAAACTAATGAGGCTCCGTAGTAGTTTGCAATAATTATATCTCTAATAAAACCTATGAGTTTGCTGACAATTGTTACTACTGCAATCACCCAAGCGGCTTTTAAAACGCTCATTGTTTTTGTATCTTTTTCTGTATTTTCCACTTCTTATCCCTTTATCATCACCTTAAAAATCTGTTTTTATCTGTTTATCTTACCAAATATATTCATTTTCATCTTTTTTTACAAGTTCTATATATAATCTCACTCCCTTTCTTGCGGAGTTTGAATAGAACTCATCAGAGGTAAATGTTATTGAATTTTTTCCCTGTTTAATATATTTAGAAATATCTATTTCTACAAACCTTTTTACACCGAAAACTTCTTTTGGAAGATCAAAGGTTTGTTTTTGTCCGTTTATTGTAACATTAATTGAATTTACGCCAAACTTGTTATCTATTACGATTTTTGCTTTTTTGTCTTTTGAATAAAAATATTGTGTCGCAGTTTGCTGACCTGCTTCTGTTGAAATTATTACTGGTTTTGTAGTCAAACTTATGCCAGTGTAATAATGTTTTAAAATTTTGTCATAAGACAGATGAAGCTCTGACCCCATAAATCCTGCTCCGTATTGGCTCATTCCTACGCCGTGACCAAAACCACCACCCCAAGCGTGAATTGACACTAAATTGCCATCGTCATCTTTTGTATTTTCAAACACAACATTTGCACTTGGTAGGGCTTTACCATCTTTTGTCATTAATCTTCTTATAACTAATTCTTTATAAACTTTGTATGTTTGAGAACGGGTTACGACTTCCATTTCCATAATTTTTCCGGAATCACCACGCCTAATAACTTTTATTTCGACCAAATCATCGAGTTTGTCGCCTTTATTAAATGCAGGTTTTACAAATCCGGTTGAAGATTGTGCTGCAAGAGTTGATTGAAGTGCATTTTTAAGTTCTTGCGCAGTCCAATCTCTTTCCCATCTGTAATAAGATGAGCGAATATCATACGCATCCGGTCTTGATTGATAATATGCTTTTGCTGCTTCTTCTGATTTTAAGGATGTTTGGGAAACAATGTCCGGTTTTGCTTTTAGGTAAGGTTTTTCGGGTGCCGGAAAAGCTTTGGTTTTCGGATCAGAAAAAGCATTTGAATAGCTTTCTGTGTATCCGCCTGCGGTTGATGAGTATTGTGCTACAATCATATCCCAGTTATGTAGGGCTACAATTCCTTCTGTTTCTGTAACAGCTTGATTTGACAAAGGTCTTTCGGTATTTGCGCCAAAATAAACTTGACTTGCAACAGAATCAACTACATCGTAGTTACTAGATGCTTTGGTGCGTGGTGAAAGAACATAGTTTCTTGCTGCAACACTTTGAGCTTTCAAGGCTTCTAACCCAAAACTTACTGGCATTTCGTTTGGAACAACGCCTTTCAAATATTCTTCAACTTCAATCATATTGACTAAATTGAATGTGTTATTGTTGCATTTTTTTAGTTCAAATGCGCCGTGATATAAAGCTTGTTTGCCGGCACGTTTCAAGCCTGTGACACCCAAAAGCCCGTAGTTGCTTGTGATTTGAACAGGGCCTACGACTTTTTCAGGTTGCGTACTTTCTGGGGTATAAATATTGAACATCCCGTCTTTTAACGTTATTCTTATATTTTGGTTTGCCGGATAATTTCCGATTAGGATTTTGTTATCATAAATCTGTGTATCGCCTGTCCCGAATATTGTTATGTCATTGTATTGATAAGTTCCAAAATTTGTAGTTCCTATACCAACTCGAACAACTTCAGAAGACGGAGTACTTTGAATTACTGCTTGTTGTGCTGCTTGTAATGTCGCAGATGGAATTACAGGCATGTATTGTGCCTCTGTTGGGGCTATTGCTATAAAGCTCATTATAATTGATGTTAATAATATTTTTTTCATAACTTAATTATATGACAAAAAAATTATTCTTCTTCTTGTTGTTTGTTTTTTATTTCACAAATATCTTCTTTTTTATTTTCTGGTTTTTCAGTTATTTGTGGGTCGGATTTTTTGTTTTCTTGTTTATTTTTAATTGGGTTTGCTGGTCTTTCATATGGAACAATATCAAGAGTTTTGGCTGTTTTAGTAATGTTTAATATTTTGTGTATAATAACCGTCACTATAATTACAGAAGATGCTAAAACTCCAGCCAAAGCACCGCCTATAGTCCTAAAGAATGTTTTAACTTTAGAGGTCTGCTTTAGGCATGCTGCACTAATTGCTGCTCCAATAGTAGCTGCAGCAATATTTATGGCATATAAAGCTTGAGAGCCTTTTTGTAAATTATTTTTTGCAAGTTTACCATACTTACCTTGAACATTGTTGACGTATTCTTCAAAGCTGTCATAATTTTTTTCGGGAATTGTACTTTTTATATAATTATCGGAATCAATGTCTTTTACGCCGACAATGAGCCTTCCATCGTCGGTTTTCCCAAATTTTTTTACCCTATCATTATTTTGAAAACTAATATTATTTATCTTATTCATATTATCTATAAAAACGGTCATAAATAATTTTTGCTAGAGAAATTAAAAATTATTACATAAATAAGACGGGTTATTTATCCCGCTAATATTTTTAATATTTATTTCGCTTCAAAAGTTGTGCCATTTTTTGTATCTTTTAGTACAATTCCGCATTCGTCTAATGTAATTCGGATTTTGTCTGCTATATCCCAATTTTTGGCATCTCGAGCTTCTTTTCTGTATGAAATTAAGTCATTCATAGATGAAAATTCTTTGTTTAAAACTTCTGAAATTTTTTTTAATGCGTTTTGGATTTCTTCTTCGCTTAATTGTGGTTTGTCAAAAGTAAAACCTAGAACTGATGCTAATTTAAACAAAATTGTAAATGCGTTCTTGTCATCTTTATTGGCTTTATTTGTCAAATCAAAAAGAACAGCAAGTGCTTTTGATGTGTTCAAATCGTCATCCATTGCCTCAACAAATGCTTTATATTCTTCTGTTTGCGTAATGTCTAAATCTTCATTAAGTTTTGTACGTTTTGCGTTAAGCATTCTTTTTACACCTGCTTGAGCAGAAGAAAGTGCCTCATCAGAAAATTCAACCGGCATTCTGTAATGGTTTGTCAAGATGAAGAAACGAATTGTGTTTGCATCATATTTTTTCAACAAATCATCAATTGTTAAAAAATTACCTAAAGATTTTGACATTTTTTCTTTGTTAATTGTTACAAAGCCATTGTGTAGCCAGTAGTTTACGAATTTGCAACCGTTAGCGCATTCAGATTGAGCGATTTCATTTTCGTGGTGAGGAAAAATTAAATCAGCACCGCCGGCGTGAATATCAATAGTTTTACCCAAATATTTTCTACTCATCGCAGAACATTCAATGTGCCAACCTGGTCGACCTACGCCCCAAGGTGATTTGTAGCCGAATTTTTCATCTTTTTTCCAAAGGGCAAAATCTAATGGATCTTCTTTGTGTTCGCCAACTTCAATTCTTGCACCGCTTTCCAATTGGTCAATCGGTTGTTTTGAAAGGTACCCGTATTTAGGGAATTTTTTCACTCTGAAATAAACATCGCCATCTGCTTCGTAAGCATACCCTTTTGCAATCAAATCTTTTACGATAGAAATCATTTCTCCTAAGGTTTTGGTTGCAAATGGTTCAATGTCAGGCTTTAGTGTATTTAGTGCTTTCATAGAGTTTTCAAATTGTTTGTACCAATATTGAGAAACTTGTTCAGGTGTTTTACCTTCTTTTTCTGCTTTTTTAAGGATTTTATCATCAACATCAGTAACGTTACGGCAATATGTAACATCGTAACCTTTGAATTTTAAATATCTATATAAAACATCCCAAGTTATGTAACATCTTGCGTGTCCCAAATGCGCATTATCATAAACGGTTGGTCCGCAAACATACATTTTTACCTTGTTGCCGTCAATTGGTGTAAAATCTTCAACTTTGTTTGTATAAGAATTGTGTAATTTCATATAAAAGCACCTCATTTTCTTCAATATTATCATAAAAATATACTAATCAATTAATTATTTGATGTATTAACTTTTGTAAAAATATCTTATCAAAAGTCAATTATTTATTTTATATATACTTTATATACATGTAAATAAACATAAGGAGAATAATATGGCAGGTGAATTAACAGTTCCGGTAGTTGTGCAATGGAAAGAAAATGGAGCTGTACAAAAGAGAACATTATATGTGCCAAAAGGTACAAAGTTCAATTCGGAAAAATCCGGAGTTCATACAGTAAAAGCACAAAATCAAACTATTTCATTAAACAAAGCTGATGCTTATATTTTGTTAGGAGCATCACATGCTAGTTCTGATAAAGGTGTAAAATACAAGTTGGATCAAAAGGATTTTAACGTATTGCATGAAGAATGGAATAATAGTCGTTCAGAAGAAAGCGGTCAGTTGCGTAATAATACTGCAGTAAGATCTGGAACCGGTGCAGGGCGTATCAGTGCAGCATTCTTTAATACTGGTGGAGAATATGTTGTTAACCGCAAAGAAGGTGGCTCTGAATACAGATTTTCTATTTTTCTTGGTAAAGGAAAATAATTATAAAAGTTTATCAAATATCTCAAATGCCGGTTGGACTAGTTGTTCTACCGGTATTTCTTCGTCTAGCTCAAGGGTAATTGTTTGGATTTGTTTTTCTACACCGGCATAAGTCCCAAAGCTTCCCGGTGTTGGGTAGCCAATACTTGCTTCGACAGGGTAATTTATTATTTTAGAAATTTGTTCTGCCCATTCTTGTGCAGGGCCGTCATAGTTAACTACTTTGTATGGAGCGTGTAGTGTTAGTATCTTATCTGGCTTAAATTCATTAATAGTATCTATTAGAAACTGTGTTTCAATCTCGCTTCCGCCTGATGTACCGCCATAATAAGCCGAATTGCTATCGTTGCAAGTTGCGTTGTCGCCTTGATTTTTCCCCCAGTTTTTTGTCGGAAAATTACGGTTTAAATCAACTCCGTTTGCGTTAGTTCGTTGTCCCAATTGCATGCCATCTGGGTTTAGGCAAGGGATAAACAATAGTCCCCTCCTTGCAATCGGAGATTTCGAGGTAGGGAGCATACCACATTTTTTCAAATATTCTTCAATCAAGAATTTTCCTTGCGGTTCGTCACCATGAAAAACTCCTATAACTAATGAAATTTTATTAGTGTTAGAAGAATTGTTTCCTATTAATTGAATTTCATTCCCCAATTTTGTTTTTGTAGTTTTTAATATTCTAAAATCGTTACCCATTATATTCTCTCAATTATTCAAACAACGCATTAATAAAATCTTCTGAGTTAAATGTTTTCAAATCTTCCATTTTTTCGCCAACTCCAACGAGTTTTACCGGAAGTTTCATGTCTTTTGCTACTGCCAAAACTATTGCACCTTTTGCAGAACCGTCGAGCTTAGTCAAAGCAACTGATGTAATATTTACGGCTTCTGTAAAAACTTTTGCTTGTTGTAATCCGTTTTGACCTGTGTTTGCATCTAGTACTAAAATACATTCTCTCAACGCTTCAGGAGCTTTTTTGTCAATTACAGATTTAATTTTTTTCAATTCTTCCATAAGGTTGAACTTGTTTTGTAATCTGCCTGCCGTATCTATTAAAATTACATCAAACTTTTCTTTTTGTGCTTTTTCTATAGCTTCGTAAACAACAGAGGCTGGATCTGCTTTGTCACGACGGATAATTTCTGCGCTTGCCCTTTTTGACCAGATATCAAGTTGTTCTTCTGCCGCTGCTCGGAAAGTATCACCTGCTGCGATTAAAACTTTTTTCCCTTCTTGTTTGAATTTGTATGCAAGTTTCCCTATTAATGTTGTTTTTCCGGCTCCGTTTACACCTGTTATAAAATAAATATTTAGTTCATTTTCTTTGTAGTTAAGTCTATTATCGCCGGTTTCTTTTAGCACTTTTAAAAATTCTGTTTTAAGGTATTCTTTAACATCAGATGGTTTAATCTTGGTTTGGTTTCGCAATTTACCAACGAGTTCGGTTGCATAATTTACACCTAAATCTGCTGATATAAGCATATCTTCCATGTCATCAAGAACAAATTCCGAAAATTCGACCTCCTCGCTTACAGAATTAACAACATTTCCAACAAGTACTTGTGCTGTGTTTGAAACAGTTTCTTTAAGGTTATTAAATTTATCTTTAAAAAATCCGAACATATCTACCTTTAAATAGAAGTGAATAAGGCGATAAGTGAATAAGTGAATAAGTTCATTTTGCTCACTTCGTTCGCAAATATACTTTGTTGCGTAGCAGCTATAACGAACTTATTTACTTATTGCCTTAGCGTCTTATCGTTTTTTATAATTCTTAATTAATACCATAATCAACAATAACTTTAGCAAGAACTCCGTTGATAAATGCTGCACTATCTTCTGTTGAATATTTTTTAGCAAGTTCAAGTGCTTCATCAACAACAACTTTCATCGGAGCATCTTTTATATATAAAAGTTCAACTATGGCAATACGCAAAATATCTTTATCCATTTTTACTAAACGACCTAAGTCCCAATTTTTAGCGTATTTTTGGATAATTTCGTCAACTTCTTCGTGATTTTTTTGGAAGAAATCAGCTATTTGAATTGCATAATTTTTTACATCGTGTTGAGAATCAAGAGTTGTGAACTCTGCGATTTCTAAAGCAAGCATTGATTTTTCTGCAATATCAATCATTTCGTTAATTCTGCCTGTCATATCAGAAGTCATTGGAATTGGAACAGGAATATTTGCTGCGCCGATTGGTCTTTTTAAATTTTCTTCTGCATCAGCTTCGTAGTTTTCGATTTGATCTCTCATTGCAACTAACGCTCCTAGTGCAGTTCTTAGTTCATCAGTTGCAGTGCTTGTCAAAATTCTTACTGATTTAAGAATAATGTCTTGCAAATCTTCTCTTGTGTAATTTGTGATTTTTTTATCAAATTGTGAAAATAATATAAATGCTAATTCTCTTGCTGCTCTGCGGGCTTGCATATTTTTACCTCTTTTTCATTTTTTATTTTTATTTTTTTATTTTTTTATTTACAAGCCTAATGCTATCATGAAAAAATTTTATCTACAATATCTTTTGCAATGTAGATTTTTCAAGATTTGTTAAAATGTTTTTTGTGTTTTTCACGCAACAAGATAAAATTGAACAGATATTTAAGCAATCCTTTTCTTCAAAATCCGATTTTTCAGTCAATGTTTGTTGCAAAAGTTTAGTCAATGTTTCGATTTTATCTATGTTGCACAATGCTTCTGACAAATTGCTTTCAAAATCTTCTCGCTTCATTTTTTACAATTTACCATAATAAGTTTCTTAAATATATTAGACTAAAGTCTATATTTGTTTTCTATTTGCAAAGTAACAGGTGCGATGCGAAAGGCTTTTTAATTTTAATTTTGTCTAAGCGATTTTTGATAAATTCTGCTTTATGTGAAAACGGTTTTTCGGACAAGAATTTTCTGTAGTATCTTTGAGCGTTGCTACGTTTCCCAAGTTTATCGAAACATACGCCAATACCTGCATAAGCTTTGTAATAATTAGGATTTAGTTTTAATATTTCGTGCAAAACGGATGATGCTTCTTTATAATTTCCCAATTTCATTAAAAGTGTAGATTTATGGTCATACGCTTTTATAAATCCGGGTGAATTTTCAATTAATTTTTGGTAAATCATTAATGCTAATTCATATTCTTCGCACATTTCATGCGCCATTCCAAGTTGCAAAATTGCATCGGGGTTGTCGGGATTAAGTTGAATTGCGCAAACAAAGTTTTTTATTGCTCCGCAAGGAGAGCCGTCAAGAAGATGACAAATGCCGAGTTCAAAAAACACTTCATAACTTTTGTCATTAATAGATGATGCAATGTCAAGATATTTGATAGCTTTTGCATATTGTTTAAGGTGTTTATAACAAATTCCCAACCCAAAATAGCTATCAAAATTATTTCTGTCTATTAAAATAGCATTAAGATAGCTTGATACAGCTTCTTTAAACATATTTTCAAGGCGTAGTGCATTTGCTTTTTCACAAAAACTGTTTTTTACAGGATTTGTGCATAATGTATTTGTATTCGATGAACTCAATTTTTCCTCACTCTCCTTTTTTATGATAGTTTTTTTTTCGGAGTTGAAGAACATCCGAATGATGTATAAGTTTATCAATCATTGGATTTATTATTTTTCTTGTGTTATAAAGTTGTTATGAAAAAGTATCTGGTTGGGTTATTAATAATTATTTTAGGGATGCCTGTACTGGCTGATGAAGTTTCACTCAGTGGAGTTGAAACGAAAAAAATAGAACTTCCGAAAACTGATATTTCGAAGAAACAATCGCTTTTGGTTAATGATGAACAAGTTTTGCAAGAACTTGTAAAACTCCAAAAAGACAAGGATGTGGAGGATATTGAAAATCTTTGGAAAGGGACTGTTGAAAACAATCAAGTTATAGGATTTGCGTTGAAAAAACTTTCTACCCCCGAAAGTCAAAGAAGGATACATTCATCTCTTATGGCAAAAACTCTTTCTGCCGTAGTTGCCGGTGCTTCATTAGCTCCATCTTTAATTGGAGCTGATTATATGACACAATCATCTGCTTTTGCGGCAGGGAGATTGGCGCAAAATTTGATTAACCGCAAAAACATACCGACTGAAATTCCTTTGACAGATACAGAATTAATAGAACTTGCCGGACTTGTTGAAAGTTTGCAAGACAAAATTATTACGGCATATTACAATTATAAGAGTTCGCTTTCTCAGTTGAAAGAAACAAGACAAAGATTGCTTTTGTATAACAAAAATTACGCAAAAGCCCTTGATGATGAGGATTTGATGGAAATTACGATTTCTTCTGCGTTGTATGATAATATGAGAGTTGAAGAATTTTATTACATGGAAAATGCTAAAAAATATCACCTTGAACTTCAAAGGCTTGCGGGGAAAAAAGTCGTAGATAAGTTGAACTTGTACCAATTCAATTTTAATTCAACTCTTGTTGGAGAAAAGGCGGTGAATAAATGAAAAAATTACTCATAACCGCTTTGATTTTGAATTTAATTTTGCCGGTTTCAGCAATCTCTCTTGATGATGTGGCAATGCCAAAACAGCCAGCTTATAGAACAGGACTTTCAGAAGAGCCGGAAAAAGAATATATGGAAGTTAAAGCAGAGGACAAAATTAAGCAAGAATATGTAAAAAAAGATGCTGAACAATTTGATGTATCGGATTTAACTTATGCTGATTTGAGTATTAAACAAATTTCGAGGGAAGTTGCTGCTGATTTGGAACTTGATCAAGAAGATATGGTTGGGGATTTATCTGTATTATGGCAAGGCGCAGCTTCTCAAAGCGATACAATAAATTTTGCGCTATATAAATTGGCAAATCCTGATGAGGATAAACCGGATGAAAAATCTGTAAAAAAAGTGCTTACGACTATAGCCAGTATGTCTACTCTTGTCGGTGCAGGCATGGGTAATCCTTTATTAGCCGGAGGTTCTTTAATCGGTGGAAATATATTGGGAATTATGTCGCAAGATACAAAAGCTCTCAATTATAAATACACAAAAGTTACTGATGCGGATATGATTATTCTTGTTCGTAAGATTGAAGATTTGCAACAAAGAACTGTTGATTTATATTACAACTATATGATGGCTCGTAAAAGGTTAAAAATGATAGAACAAATTACGGCTGACAGAAAGAAAAATTATGACCTTTCGCAAACCATGTCGAAAGAGGTTATTCTGATTACGGATGCTTATTATAGAACGGCATTGGATAATCAGATGAAAGCACGCTCTGATTATTATGCAAAACGTGCAGCGTTAGAACAATTCGTCGGAAATGATACATTTGCGCAGTTCGAAAAAGATTTGAAGGAGAGGGAGAATAGTGAGAAGTGAAAAGTGAAACGTGAAACGTGAAAAGACCTTATAGCTCACTTCGTTCGAAAATATATTTTGATGCGATAGCATCTGTAATGGACTTTTCACTTCTCACTCACTTACTATATATATGTTCATACCATTTAAAATAAACAACGGAATACAAAATATGCAAATTGATAGCGATTTGCTTGATAATGCTATAAAAAAACAGCAGACAGAACCTATTTTTAGATTATATGGTTGGTCGCCTGCTTGCGTTTCTTTGGGAAGAAATCAAAAAAGCGATTTTGTTGATAATGAATTGTTGAAAAGTTTGAATATTGATTGCGTTCGCCGTTTGACTGGTGGTAGAGCTTTACTGCACGATAATGAAATTACATATAGCTATGTTTGCCCTGTTTCAACCCTTAATCACGGGGAAAATGTTACTCAGTCTTACAAAGAAATTTCGCAAATTCTAATTGACGCTTTTAAAAAGCTTGATATTGATTTAGATTTTGGTGGGGTGAAAAAACTGCAAGGACATAAAGATTACTGTATGTTAGTTTCGACCGGAGCGGATTTGTGCTGGAATAATAGAAAATTAATCGGCTCTGCGCAATTTCGAAAAGAAGGCTATATACTTCAACACGGTTCTATATTGTATGATTATGACAAGGATTTGTTGGAAAAAATATTTAAAGAAAAAGTTGATACATCTTCAATTGTCAGTGTAAAAGAAATCAATCCTAATATTACAAAACAAGATATTGTTGAATTGTTAAGTAATGTAAACTCGTAAAACCTTTGATTTACAACACTTTTGGCTATTGACGAAATTTTATTTAAACAATTTTGGCAATTCTCTGAGATAAAAATTCTTTATATAAGTACGGGGATTAAATCACAAGGGGATTGGAAAAAATGTTTTCAGTAAATTCATTTAACAATGTATATCCAAACTTACCAGCTTACTGGTCACTAGGTAACAAAGCTAGTAGTGTAACTGGTTTAGGTGGCAACGTTGGCGAAACAAGATATTTCACTCGCCCTACTGGTTATCCTGAAGCAGCTTATTCATTGGCTACTCAAGAAGAAAACAATGCTCCTAACGGCTTGAGCCAATGGAATCCATTATTGGTTGGTATTGACTTATCTCAAGGTATGACAACAGATCCTGCATTGATTGCTCAAGGTAATCAATCAGCTTGGAACTGGGGTTTTCAAAGAGGTATGGCTGACAGATTAGCTGGTGTTGTAAGCAATCTTGCAAGCATTCAATCTCAATTGGAAACAGTTTTGAAAAACGACAAATTGACTGCTCCTCAAAAACAAAAATTGCAATCAGCTCTTAATAAAATTAAAGCAGTAAAAGAAAAAGCTGAAAAAATGGTTCAATCAGGCAATTTGAAACAAGAAGAAGTTGAAGCAGTTCAAGGCGAAATCGCTGAAGCTATTTCAAACGCAAGCAAAACCGCAGAAGCAGTTATGAAAAACGTAACTGAAGGCAAAGGTGGAGTTGATGAAGCTGATAATACAGATGCAGCTGACGAAACAACTTCTACTGAAGAAGATACAAAAGCAAAAGAAGCTAAAAAAGCAGCAAAAGCAAAAGCTGATAAAAAGAATAAAGATGAAGCAGCTGGCATTGTTGGACTAATCTTTGATGCAGTTGATGGTTTTGGTACTAAAAACGAACAATTGAAAAATGCTGTAGACAAAATTAATGCAAACAACGTAATTGATGTATTCGACTCTTGGAACAAAAACTACAAAGCTAAAGAAGGAACTTTGGTTCAACGTATCTATGATGATGAATTTTGGTACGATGGCGGAAATAAATATGTAGAAACAATCACTGCTGCACTTCAAAAGAAAGCTGAAGCACTAGGTATTTACTCAGAATTAATTAAAGAATTTACAACAATTACTTCTGAATTAAGTGCAAAATTCAACACTGATGAAAAGAAAGTTGCTCAAGCAGTAGAAACAATTTACGAAAGAGTAAAAAAAGCCGAAGCAGAAAGTACACAAAAAGCAGAAAAAGCTGATGCTGATAAAAGAGCAGAAGCTGCTAATAAAAAATCTGAAAAAGAAAGAAAAGCTCAAGAAAAAGACAACGAAACAAAAGCTCAATTCGTAGCTGATATGCGTGAAATTTTGAAAGATGACAAAGCTGAAATGTCTGACAAAGTTCAATACAAGGATGGTAACTTTGTAATCAGAGTTGAAGGCAAAAACTACTACGGCGAAGATTATGTTGAACTTGCTCAAGCTCTTAAAGATGCTGGCTATGAACCGGAACAATACTTGAAGAAAGGTTCAGTAAACAAAAAAGCATAGAAAAGCTTTATTAATTAATGATTCCTCATATTTGGTAGAAAAAAGTAGAAGAAATTTAGTAGGTTAATGTGTGAAAAGTTAGTCCCCAAAAAGGGGACTTTTTTTTGTGCGGACAAAGTCCGTATCGTTAAAGATAAGTGAAAAGTGAGTGGTGAATAGTGAATAGTGAATAGACCTTATCAGAAAAGTTGTTTTGGTTAATATATTCAATACATGTCATTGCGCACTTGTTGCGCAATCTTTTCAATAATGAACGAGATTACTACGTTGCTTCGCTCCTCATAATGACAAGCAAATAGCATTTGTAACAGTTTCTTATCAATTCCAAAATTTTTCTAAAGATTTCTTTAATCTTTGTCGATACATATTAAAAAGGAAAAATTATGGAGATTAGCAACAACACATTTTCTGCGGCAATCAGAAAATATGAAAACGAAATAAAGGCAGAAGAAACTGAAGAAATTCAAGATGAAACTCCTGCGACTGTTAAAGAATTTGCAGAGCAACAAGCTGCTCAATCTCAAACTGCGTCAAATCCTTCAGGTGATTGTTTTGTAAGAACTGATGGCGAAATTACAACTATCTCAAATATGGATGTTAAAGTGGTTGAATCAGCTGAAAATGTTGATGATGCTCAAAATATGACGGCTGCGAAATATGCGAGTATGTCTAGCTACAGTTCAGAAGAATTGAATTATATCAAACAATTAATATATAATTCTCACCACTCATTTATTGCAAACTTCATGGATGCAGATTCGTTTTTTGACTACGTAAATACTAAGAAAAATTCCGCTATAACTAAAACCTCCGGCATAACTCGTTCTCAATTAATTGAATTAACTCAAAATGATGATTGGGAAGATAGTCACAAAGACTTTTTCGGTTCATTAAATCGTTCTTTTTACAGTTTGGATAATGACGATAATGGAACTCTTTCTTATAGCGAAGTTAAAGAGTTTTTGAACACATATTTAAAAAAAGACGGGTATTCAAATTTTAATCAACAGGTTCAAGCATATTCTAACGAAATTCAAAAGAAGTTTGATAATGCAACATCTGGAGCAAAAATTGACTTGGCAATAAAATATACAAGAGATTATCTTACTGCTGCCGGATTGAATAATCAGTTGAAGGCATTGGACAGATTACTAAATAATGCTGGAGAAGATTTGTGGACAGATGCAGATCATCACAGAGGACAAATTTCTTTCAGAGATTTAAACCCTAATTGGCAACAAGGACAACCATATACATTAGGTGCATACTCTAGTTCAGTTTGGCCTATAGAATATACTAATTCGAATTCTAATACTAAACCTAGTGGTAGAGAAAATAGTAACGGTTCTTTTACGCAAGATGTTGGGATATTCGCATCAGATAAGGATTCAAAAGATGATAATGATCCAACAAATCAAAGTAAGAATGTGGATGCCGGTATTGCTCTTGATATTTCTTATTTAGATAAAGGTCAAGCTTGGGAAGAATTGGTTGCCACTCTAGTGCATGAGTTAACTCATGCAACAAGTTATCAATATTCAAATGCTGCTACGGAGTATAAAATAACTGCAGATAATGTAAATAGTTTAAAAAATATGGGCGTTTTTAAGACAGATGAAGAATATAATTTAGCATTGCAAAATGTAAATGAATTAAATAACGCCTATCAAAATTACTATTTAGGAAGTGATTATAAATGGCATAACTATGATAATGATGCACTATTGCAGGATAAATATCAGCAATTTTTAAATAAATTTGCGTATCTTGGAGCTGCTGCATCAGGTGAATACATAGCTTATCAGGCAGATGCAGATTATCTTGACAGTATTGGCGGAGATATTTTTACAAAAGGGTCTAATATGAGTGTTGATGGTGAGGATGAACAACAAACAATAATAGATCATATTGACCAATGCGGCTACAATGACGGTGGAAATCAACCATTACCTGACTGGAAATGGTGGAGTTACGCATAAATTCATTTTTTATGTTAAGATATTTCTATGAGTTTTCAAGAGAAATATTTGTCGATTTTAGAAATTGTTCAGTCTGAAATAGAACAAATTAAAGAAAAAATGTTTGATGGAATTGAGGTTCAAGAGCCTTTGAAATCCAAACTTTTTGATGTTTTGAATGCACCTTCCAAGCATATTCGTTCTGTTGTTTCTATTTTGTATCTAAAAGCTTTGGGAATAGAAATTGATGAAAAACAAATTCTTTTCCAATCGGCGATTGAGCTGGTACATAACGCCTCATTAATCCATGATGATGTGATAGACGAGAGTAGTAAAAGACGTTCCGTGAAAACTATAAATTCTGAGTTTGGTAATAAATTGGCGGTAATTGTTGGGGATTACTTGTTGTCTGTTGCTTTGAAGAAAATACGAAAGCTAAATAGCCCTGTAATTATTGATATGTTTGCTCAAACGCTTGATGACATGTGTCAGGGTGAAATTATTCAGGATTTTAATAAATATAAAATTACGACAATAGAAGAATATATAAAAAAGACTGAACTAAAAACGGCAAAACTATTCGAAACAGCACTTTGTGGAGGAATTGAGCTTGTAGCTCCCCACCTTGAAAAATTAAACTCATACCCTCGCCACTTTGGGAGAGGACAGGGAGAGGGGCTAAAAATTAACACTTCTGATTTCGCTTGCAATTTTGGTATTGCTTTTCAAATTCGAGATGATTTAATTAATGCCAAAACCACTCAAAACGATATTAAAGATGGAATTTATACTGCTCCGGTGATTTTTGCAGGTTCGGCTGAAAATTTTTCGAGCGGTATTGAAAAAACACAAGTTTTGTTAAATAATTACGTAGATAGTGCGCAAAAACAGATTGATTTGTTGAGAGAGTGTGAGTACAAATCTGCGCTTACAAAGCTTTTAGGACTTATTAGAGATGAATAAAATTAAAGAATATGTACAAAAAATAAAAGAAAATTACCTTAAAATCAACCCAAATGTTAGAGAAATCATTGAAACGGTTGTTTTTGTCGTTGTAATGGTAATTATAATCAGGTTTTTTGTTGGCGAAATCCGTTGGATTCCGTCAGCGTCAATGCGCCCGACATTAATTGAAGGTGATAGAATTGTCGTAGAACGTTTTTCAAGATTTTATTCAAAGCCGAAACGTGGCGATATAATGGTGTTTTACCCTCCATTTGAAAAGCTCCCGAATACTCCTTGGAGAGTTTTTTCTCGATTGACGGGCTTTTTCTGCAAAGATGTTGCCTATATTAAGAGGGTAATTGGTACTCCGGGGGATAAATTTGAGATTAAGACTGATGAAAATGGCAAAAGTACGGTTTATATTAACGATAAACCATTGACAGAACCTTATATTGCTACAGAATACTATGATAAACCTTGCACAGAAGACATGATTTGTGGGCCTGTTATAATTCCTGAACACAAATATTTAATGATGGGTGACAATAGAGGAAATTCATTTGACGGCAGATGGTGGGGCTTTTTGCCGGAAGATAGATTTATCGGGCGTGCAGTTGTGCTTTTCTGGCCGTTGAATAGAATTAAAGGGCTATAATTAATGCAGTCCGCTTTGCTCGAAAATATATTTGGCGTATGCCCGTAAAGAACTTAATGCTTTGTAGTCTTATAGCTCTAATATCTTATAATTTACATCAACATATGATAATATTTCATATAATCTGCCATGATTTGTGAACTTGTGGCATTTGCTACTGTTGCTTTCATCTCTTGGTTTCGGTCTGTTTCGGTTGTTTTTTGAACCTTTTCAGTTTCTTTGTTATCAGGTGTATTCTGTTGAATTTTTTCTTGTTCTTGAACCTGTGAAGCGTATTCTGCGACGGCAGCTTTAATTTCTTCTCGTAAAGCTTTATCACCGGAATATGAGCCTGTTGACTGGATTCCATTTTCTTGGAATTCGCCTAAAATTTCTGACCATTCGCTATAATTTGTTATGGTAGAACCTTGCGCTTGAGCTGCAGCCTGCGCTTTTTTTAGTTCATCTTCTGATTGAATACCGTCAACTTTTATTGCCATGATAAAATCCTCAATATAATCTCTCTAAATATATATAAGTATATTATTCCCGTCGGATTTCAGAAAATATAAAAGTTGTAATATTTGTTAATAATTAAAATTTGAAATCTAAAAGTTGAGAAATTGTCATTCCTAAAGCATTTGAAATTTGTAGCAAATTAGTATAACGAATATCTGCATTTCCTCGTTCAATTTCGCTAATTGTTCTGCGTGAAACCATTGATTTTTCTTCTAAATCTTCTTGGCTCAAACCTTTGCGTAAACGTTCATATCTTATTTTTTGCCCCAATTGAAGTAATCGTTCATCTTTCATATTTAAATCCTATAATATTGACAAAGATTTAAAAATGTTAAATAACGTAGGAAAGAGTGATTTTTTACATATCTTAGTTGATACAAATGGGGTTAAAAAGCCGAATGTGTTTGGTAAAGATGTTTTCACATTTATTCTTGCATTAAATGATAGAAAACCGTTTAAAAGTTGGGGATGTAGCGACACAACCAGAGGAACAGCTCTCAAATGTTGTAAAAATGATTCCTCTAAGTGTACAGGTTTGTTAGAATTTGATAACTGGGAATTTAAAAAAGATTATCCTTGGCGATAGTTTGTTTAATTAAAAATAAAATAATTAGAAATGTTAAGAAAAATTTACAAAATCCTGAAAAGTTGCTCTTATAAGGATTTTTTGAGATACAAGTGTTTGTTGATAGTGTGGCGTTTTTAGAAAAACAATCACTGGTTTATATACATCAAATGCTCCAAAAACATGTCTATACTGCTTGCAAACTAATATTTAGCAAGTAAGATTATTTATGATGCACAATTGTGCTGTAATGCCGAAATTTGAAAAGGAAATAACTAAATGGCAAAAGACGTAATAGAACTAGAAGGTACTATTTTGGAAGCTATGCCTAACGCAATGTTTAGAGTAAAGCTTGAAAATGACCACGAAATACTTGCTCATATATCAGGAAAAATTAGAAAAAATTTCATAAGAATTTTGCCTGGAGATAAAGTTAAAGTCGAAATGACCCCTTACGATTTGAGCAGAGGTAGAATAACTTTTAGACTTAAATAATGTACACAAAACATAAAGGAAAAGACAATGAAAGTAAGATCATCAGTAAAACCAATGTGCGATAAGTGCAAATGTATTAAAAGAAAAGGCAGAATTGCCGTAATTTGCGAAAACCCTAAGCACAAACAAAGACAAGGTTAATTTTTGCGTAGTGCGCCGTGTGAGCATTAGCGAACCCAGCACGAAGTAGTGCGAAGCGAAGTGAACGGAAATTTTCGGAGAAAATATAGTGAACGACTGCGTAGCGTGAAGCAAAAATTAATTCAATTAGTAAAACCAGCCGAAGTTACGGGCAAAATCGGTAACTGGTGAGGAAGTATTTAACCCTCATACACAAAAAAATCTAACAACAAGAAAGGAAATTAAACAATGGCAAGACTATCAGGGGTAGATTTACCTCGTAACAAAAGAATGGAAATCGCGTTAACATATATTTACGGGATTGGACCAACTAGAGCTAAGAAAATTCTTGAAGCTACAAAAATTTCACCGGATTTGAGAACAGACGACTTAACAGATGAAGATATCAAATTGTTAAGAAACGAATTAGCTAACTACCACATTGAAGGTGATTTAAGACGTGAAGTTTCATTACACATTAAACGTCTTCAAGAAATCGGTTCTTACAGAGGAATGAGACACAAACGTAATCTTCCTTGCCGTGGTCAAAGAACAAAAACTAACGGAAGAACTAGACGTGGTAAAAAAGGCTTAGCTATCACTAAGAAGAAAACAGTTTAGTGATGCCGGCGCTAAGGCAATAAGATAATAAGGCAATAAGTATTTACACTGATTACTATAAATTAAACGCCCTATTGTCATAAAGACTTAAGAACTAAAAATAAAAAACATAAAGGAAAGTAAAAATGGCAAGACCAGTAAAAACAAAGAAAAAAGAAAAGAAGAACGTATTGCAAGGTGTTGTTCACATTCAATCAACATTCAACAATACAATCGTAACTTCAACTGATACACAAGGTAATGCTATTGCTTGGGCAACAGCAGGTGCTACAGGTTTTAAAGGTGCTAGAAAAGGTACTCCGTTTGCAGCTCAATCAGCTGCTGAATTAGTAGCAAAAAAATCAATCGACCAAGGTATGAAAAAAGTTGAAGTTCATATCAAAGGACCTGGTTCAGGTAGAGAAACTGCAATCAGAGCTATCCAAGCTGCAGGTTTGGAAATTACATTGATTAAAGATGTAACTCCTATCCCTCACAACGGATGCCGTCCACCTAAAAAACGTAGAGTATAGCGGATTTGGCTAGTGCGCCGTGTGAGCTTGGGCGAGCTGAGTATTTATATAAGGCAAGCAACAACAAGTGAACACAGCACGACCTAACAAGAAACTGGATGGAACGGAATAAATTTAATAAAAATTTATGTAGTGAAATGAAAAGTTTCGAGTTGCCAATAATCCAAGACAAAAAATAACCGCAGGGGCTTGCTTTTAAGCCAAAAAGTAGACCATAGATGCCCTGCAAAAAGTAAAGGAGAAAATAATGGCTAGATATACAGGACCTTCAAACAAATTATTTAGAAATAAAAAAGTTAAAGATTTGTCTAACAGAAAATTAACTTCTTCTATGAAACAAAATGCTTCAGGTCAGCATGGCGCAGTTAGAAAGAAACTTTCTGAATACGCAATTCACTTAGCAGAAAAACAAAAAATTAGATTTACATATTTAGTAAGCGAAAAACAATTCGCAAAATATTACAACGAAGCAGCTAGAAGAAAAGGCGTTACTGGTACTATCTTGTTGCAAATTCTTGAATCAAGATTAGATAACGTTCTATTCAGAGCTGGTTTGGGTATCACTCGTAAACAAACAAGACAAATCGTTAATCACGGTCACGTTCTTGTAAATGATAAAAAAGTTGATATTCCATCATACCTTGTTAAAGCTGGCGATGTAATCACAATTAAATCAAAAAGCAATGCTTTCATGAAAAGTGTTGGTGAATTAATTGATATGCCTTGCTCAGCAGCATGGTTGACAGTTGATAAAGAGGCTCTAAAAATCACTTTCGATAGAATTCCTGAAAGAGAAGAATTAGACCCAGATTTCAAAGAACAACTTGTAATTGAGTACTACTCTAAATAGCGAGTGAGCTAGGGTTGTTGGTAAAGTGATTTACTCAAACCCGTTAAGCACAAGCGAGCAAGACAGACTTAAAACTGTCAAAAACAAATAGTTAATCGAAAAACTAGGAGATTAAATAAAATGGAATTAAAAATTAAATGTGTTAATACAACGACAAGTTCTGACGGCTCACAATACGGTAAATTCGTTATTGAACCGTTAGAAAAAGGTTTTGGTACAACAATTGGTAACTCACTAAGACGAGTTCTTTTGTCTAGCCTTGAAGGTACAGCAGTTACTGCGGCTAGAATTGAAGGTATCACTCACGAATACACTGCAATTCCGGGTGTATTAGAAGATGTTATTGATGTAATGCTAAACCTTAAAGGATTGGTTGTAAAAACTGATTCCAAAGAACCTCAACAACTTAGAATAGATGTTGATCGTCCAGGTGCAGTACTCGCAAGTGATATTCAGCTTCCTGCAGGTGTTAAAGTTGTTAACCCTGACTGGTTGATTTGTACTGTTGCAGATGGTGGTAGCTTCCATGCTGAAGTTACTGTTGAAACAGGCAAAGGATACGTTGCTCACGATGTTCCAAGAGATTCAAAAGGCGTTTCAATCGATGTTCTTCCTATCGATGCAACATTTATGCCAATTAAACGTGTTAGCTACAATGTAGAAAGCACTCGTGTTGGCGATTCAATCGACTTTGATAAATTAACTCTTGAAATCTGGTCTAACGGATCTATTGATGTTACAAACGCATTGAGCCAAGCAGCTAACTTATTGATTGACCACTTTATGCAAATTGCTGCTATTACTGGTCAACCGGTAATCACTCCTTCAATGGCTATTGAAGAAGAAAAAGATGAAGACGCTAACACTCCTACAATGACAATTGAAGAATTGGAATTGTCTGTTAGAGCTTACAATTGCTTGAAACGTGCAAGCATCAATTCAATGGCTGAATTGTTGAAAAAATCAGAACATGATTTATTAAACATTAAAAACTTCGGTAAGAAATCTTCTGACGAAGTAATCGAAAGACTTCATCACTTCGGTTTAGATTTAGCTCCAAACCCTGAAGTTGAAGAAGAAGTATAATTTAAAAGGCATCTGGGGCATTAAGTTGCCCCCTAGAGCCTTATAAACTCAGTAACTTAACAATAATAAAATATAAAGGACAAAAAAATGAGACACCAAACTAAGAAAAATATGCTCGGAAAGGCAAAAGATCAAAGAGATGCTTTGTTGCGCTCTTTAGCTACCGAACTTTTTGTACATGGTGAAATCAAAACAACTATGGCTAGAGCAAAAGCTTTACAACCATATGCAGAAGAAATTATCACCCTTGCAAAAAGAGGCGATCTTCACGCTCGTCGTCAAGCAGCTAAATTCATTTTTGACAAAGAAACTGGTAAATTCATGGATTTAGCATCAGGCGAAGTTTTTGATGCTCCTCAAGCAGACAAAAAATTAGCTGACGAAACAGTTTTGAGAAAACTTTTCGTAATTATCGGTAAAAAATATTCTGACCGCAAAGGTGGTTATACAAGAATATTCAGATTACCTCCTAGACGTGGCGATGCTTCTGAAATGGCTTTAATCCAATTGGTATAAGCCTATGCGTTATGCGCTTCAAGTTCAGTATATTGGAAAGAATTATGCCGGAAGTCAAATTCAGTTTGAGAATGGCGTAGAGATTGAAACTCCGACTATACAGGGAGAACTTGAAAAAGCAATCAGTACATTGATATTCGGTGATACCGAAAATAAAAACCGACAAGTTAAAACAATCTTTTCCGGAAGAACTGACAGGGGTGTTAATTCTCAGGGACAAGTTGCTCATTTTGACACAGACAAATCTATTGTTGCTTCAAAGTTTGTCTACCAGTTGAATGAGATTTTGCCGAAAGAAATTTCTGTTAGTGACTTGACTGAAGTTGATGGTAGGTTTCATGCTCAAAAATCTGCCAAACGCAGATTTTACAGGTTCGTTTTTATTAATCGAAAATGTAAAAATGCTTTTGATGGTGATTTGATGAGAGTGAAATTCCCAATCAATATTGAAAGAATGCAAAAAGCTTTGAATTATATTCTGGGTGAGCATGATTTCACAAGTTTCAAAAGTTCCGGAACGCTAAACCCAAGCAAAGTTTGTTTTATTGAAAAAGCCGATTGCAGAAAGGTCGGTGACAAAGTTATTATTGATATTGTTGGAAACAGATTTCTATATAATATGGTAAGAACAATTGTCGGTACCCTTTTAGAGATAGAAGGGCATAATCTTCCTGCAGAACGTATGGAGCAAGTTTTGATGGCTTGTGACAGACGGGAAGCGGGGCAAACAGTCAGTCCTTACGGGTTGACACTAGTGAAAGTAGAATACTAAAACTCACAAGAGTTTAAAGATAAAACGGAGATAAAGCATGAAAACATATTCAGCAAAACCTCTTGAAGTTGAAAGAAAATGGTATTTAATCGATGCTGAAGGAGAAATTCTCGGCAGATTAGCTGCTAGAGTAGCAAATATTTTAAGAGGAAAAAATAAACCTGAATACACTCCAAACGTTGATACAGGTGATTTCGTTATTGTAATCAACGCTGACAAAGTTTTGGTTTCAGGTAAAAAAGAAACTGATAAAATTTATTACCACCATACAGGTTTTCCTGGTGGTTTGAAATCAGCAAGCGTAAAAGAATTACGTGAAAAAGATGCAAGACTTTTAATTGAAAAAGCTGTTAAAGGTATGCTTCAACACAACACATTGGGTGATACTCAATTCACTAAATTGAAAGTTTACAATGGACCTGAACATCCACACGCAGCTCAAAAACCAATCGTGTTGGAAAAGGAGGCTAAATAATGGCAGATAAAGAAATTATGGCTACTGGCCGCAGAAAAACCTCTATTGCAGTTGTTAAACTTGTAAAAGGTAAAGGCAGAATTTTTGTTAACGGTAAAACTTTGAAAAACTATATCGGTAACAGACCTGCAATCGAAATGTTAGTTTACAGACCTTTAGTTTTGACTGACAACCAAGAAAAATATGATGTAAGAGTTAAAGCAGTAGGTGGCGGTATCGTTGCTCAATGTGGTGCTATCAGACATGGTATTTCAAGAGCTTTGGTTAAAGCTAATGAAGAATATAAAAACGTATTGCGTTTAGAAGGTTTGTTAACTCGTGATCCACGTGTTAAAGAACGTAAAAAATACGGTCGTAAACGTGCAAGAAAACGTTTCCAATTCTCAAAACGTTAATCTGCTTGCAGGTTTTGCAACAAAAAATATTCAAAAAGAACGGTTTTTTGCCGTTCTTTTTTTGTTGTTATAACTTTATTATATGGGCTTAAAGAACTTTTGTTAACTTATGTAACGAAAAAGGTAAGTTGTGAAATTGGAAGTTTTCAAAATACTTTATATAAGTACGAGAGATTAAAAAAAACATAAGGAGAGATGAGATGACTTTTTTAGCATTGGATGCACAGAAAAATTTATTTACATTGCAGAAAAGCCAACTGCAATTTGAGCAAACACTTGTAATGAGCAGAGCAAACTACATTACAAAACAAATGGGTTATAGAGCGCAAGAGTTACAAGATCAAGAGATTGATACTGACGATGATCCGACTTATATCCAGTTGCAGCAGGAAGAATCGTATCTTGAAACTCGACAGGATTCGTTGGATTCGCAGATAAGTTTGATGGAAAATGAAATTTCAAGCTTGAAGAACCTTGTAAATAGCAATATTAAGTCTTCTTGCACATTGAACTTAATCGGTGGCTAGTGCTAAATACTTGATATTAGAATATTTATTTACAAATATTCGTCATCTTGAGCGTTAGCGAAAGATCTTATTAAGATTCTTCGGGCTTAAATTATCAATTGCCCTCAGAATGACATACTTATTTCCTAGCCAATTCCACAGTATTGAGCATCAAAGATGCAATAGTCATTGGGCCTACACCGCCCGGAACCGGAGAAATATATGCGGCAGTTTTAGAAACATTTTCGAAATCTACGTCGCCACTGATTTTTCCGTTCTCATCTCTAAAAATTCCCACATCAATAACAACACAATCAGATTTTAACATTTTTTCCCCTATAACTTTTTTACCTACTGCTGACACGATTATATCAGCAGTTTTTGTTATTTCGGAGAGATTTTTGGTGTGGCTATGACACATTGTGACAGTTGCATTGCGTTTCAAAAGCATTTGTGCAACAGGTTTCCCAACCAAGTTTGAACGCCCGACAACTACTATGTTTTTACCCTCCAATTTAATGTTGTATTCATCCAAAAGTAATAAAATTCCTTTTGGGGTGCAAGGATACACGTAAGGTTCTTCGCCTGAAAATAATTTGCCTAAGTTATAGGGGGTTAAACCGTCAACATCCTTTTGCGGTAATATTGCATCAATTATTCTGTTTTTGTTAATATGCGCAGGAAGTGGCAATTGAACGAGTATAGCTGTAACTTTTTCATCAGAATTAAGCTCTTTTATTTTATTTAAAAGTTCTTCTTCTGAAATATCAGACGGGTATTCTATTGAAAGTGAGTTAATTCCAAGTTTTTCGGCAGTCTTTTTTTTGTTGCGAACATAAATTTGGCTTGCAGGATTTTCTCCAACCAAAATTACTGCTAAGGTTGGTTTTTGCTGCATTTTATCGAGTTTTGCTTTCAAACTCTCAAAAATCTTATCTCTTAACATTTTCCCATCTAAAATTATAGCCATCTTACTCCCTTACTTGAGGTAAATTCAATCTAAAATAAAACTGTTTTATTGCGTCTTGAACGATTGTGGATTCTCTATCCATAGAGTGTGTTTTTAAATCTTCGTCAATTGGAATTACACCTAATACGTCAAGATCGTAGCGTTTCAAAAATTCATATAGAGCATTCAAATCAGAACCGTCAGCCTTGTTAATGACAACACCTAATTGATTTCCTGCAGCGTACTTTGCGCTAAATTCTTCAATACGTTTCGCAAGATGAGCGCTTTCATCTGTCGGATTTGCAACAATTAAAGTTGTATCAATATCAGTGTCCACAAGTTGATTTAAATATTTTAAGTCAAATTCGCAGTCAAAAATTACGATATCATATCTTTCAATAAGCTTTAAAACAGCATCATTGATTTGACTTGTAATCGGGCAACGACAATCTTTTGACCCAACAAACCATGAAACAATAATATCTGTATTTTCGTCTAATGAAACAACAATGTCTTCCATCGCCCATTCAACATATTCTTGTTTAGACATTCCTTCTGGAATACCTGTTTTGTACTCATGTTTTCCGCTTCTGATACCGTAAATTGTATTTCTGATATCAAGACCGAAACTGTGACCGAGTTCGCTTGTTAAATCATTATCAAATAGAAGAATTGATTTTTCAGGAAAATATTCTTGAAAAACTCTTAAAAATCCTTTTACAACGGTTGTTTTTCCGCTACCACTTTTCCCTGTGACTGCTAATTTAAAAGTCATAAACCTCTCTTTATAAAAAAACGAAGGCATATTTTTCAAAAGAAATGAAAAACAATGTCTTCGTTTTTATTGTTTCATAATACCTATTCTGCTGCTTCTTCAGCAACTTCTTCAACAGCTTCTTTAAGAACTTCTGAAGCAGTAACAACAATAGCTAATTCACATTTAACTTTAGAAGTTAATTTGATTAACATAGTGTATTCACCAACTTTGTTGATTGGTGCGTTCAAAGAAACGTTCTTTCTGTCGATTTCGATACCAGATTTTGCCAATAATTCTTCAGTCAATTTTTTAGTAGTAATTGTACCGAACAATTTACCAGATTCACCTGCTTTTGCAGAAAGTTCAAGTTTAGCAAATTCTTCAATTTTCTTAGCTGTTTCAAGAGCTTCTGCGTGTAATTTTTCTTGTTTAGCTTTAATTCTAGCTAAATTCTTTTCTCTGTTTTCCAAAGCGCCTTTAGTAGCAACTTCAGCAACTGATTGTGGAAGTAAAAAGTTTCTAGCGTAACCGTCTTTTACTGTAACGATATCGCCTGCTTCACCTAGGTTTTGAACATCTTTTTTCAATATAACCTGCATTTTATATCTCCTTATATTTATAATAATTGTACTATTTATATTCGCAAGTACCCTAATACTACACTAAACAAAACTTAATGTCGAGAGTTTTTTTCGGATTGTAAAGAAAATAAGTGGTTAGAGGTAAAGAGGCAATTTGGGTATTGATGTCAAAAGCGGCTCGTTTAAGTGAAACATGAAAAAACCGTATCGGAAAAGATAATCGAATGTTGATTGGTGAATAGTGAGTAGACCGTATCATTAAAACTACGGGAGAGGGTTAAATGCGGTGGAAGAATTGGGATACCCTCTTGAAAAACTTAAAAAAATCTGTTAAAATAGAAATGTTCATAGGAAGAAAGAGAGGAATTTAGTATGAAATTCAAAGAAAACAAGCTCATCGGGGGGGGGGCAAT